>Ga0194059_1000005_pt1 | contig 196199 bp, 205 predicted proteins | sample SepL6211m_MetaG_FD_163426 | JGI IMG/M metagenome (GOLD analysis project Ga0194059, IMG submission 163426) | Anoxic zone freshwater microbial communities from boreal shield lake in IISD Experimental Lakes Area, Ontario, Canada - Sep2016-L626-11m | ecosystem: Environmental > Aquatic > Freshwater...
ATTGCCAATTGTTTGAGGTGAACCAGTTGAACCAGCCAAGTTGAATGAAGTCATTCCACCAGCACCACCAACTGTTTGCCAGATTGGAAGACCAGTTGCGTCGATAGTTAGGAGCTTACCAGTATTTGCAACACCACCAGTTAATTTTGACAAAGTGTTTGCAGCAGAAGCATAGATCATGTCACCAGCTGCATAGGTTGTTAGATTTGTTCCACCATTTGCTATTGGAATTGCACCAGTTATGCCCAATGTTACGGTTCCGGTTGCAGAAGCAGTTGAAGAAATGTTTGTTCCTCCAAGAATTGAGATTGTTCCACCATTGCCAATTGTTTGAGGTGAACCAGTTGAACCAGCCAAGTTGAATGAAGTCATTCCACCAGCACCACCAACTGTTTGCCAGATTGGAAGACCAGTTGCGTCGATAGTTAGGAGCTTACCAGTATTTACAACTCCACCAGTTAATTTTGACAAAGTGTTTGCAGCAGAGGCATAGATCATGTCACCAGCTGCATAGGTTGATTGTCCTGTTCCACCACTTGTAACACCAAGTGTGCCAGAAACTTGCGAAGCAAGCGCTATTTTATTAGCAGTAATTTGTTGACTAGCACTTAGCGAGAGATATCCTTGCCCAGCAGGATCAAGCGTGACTGCTGAATGCAGAGTTGACAACGCTGAGGCGCGAGCAATCGAACTTGGAATATCAGCATCAACCAATGTGCGAAAAGTTGGTACAGCATCAACACCAAGTAATGGTCCAGCCAAAATTGTGTTTGCAGCCTGGTTGCCAAAGGTAATATTTGCATCTGAACCAGTCTTTGAAACACTAAAGTATGATGAATCAAAAGCCATGGTAGTCACACCACTATAGGTTGACCCACCAGATTGCTTCACATTAATAACACCAGTAGAGCCTGCTCCACCACTATCATCGCCACAATACCAGTTACCATTTATTCCATCCCATTTCAAAATTTGTCCATCAGTGCATCCTTGCAACAACTTTTTGACAGCATCAGCATTTGAGAGTCCACTTATTTGATTTTGCAAATTTGTAATATCAGCAATCGAAACAGCTCCTGCACCCATGGAAGTGAAAATGTTTCCGTCATTGGAATATTGCCACTGATTCAAAGTTCCATTGAAACGCAACGCTGGTTTGTTGCCAGAATTTCCAGCAGCCAAATCAAAATTACTGCCACCAATTCCGTTTTCAGAGCCAATATTGAAAACCAAACTAGTACTTCCGGTGTCAGAATTTTGCAAATGAATGTCTTTGATGTTTTTGAAGCGTGCATCATTTCCAAGCACCAGTTGATTTGTTCCAGTTCCAGTTGGAAGCATTTTCAAATCAACTTTTCCATTAGCATCAAGTTGTGGAATATTGCCTGATCCTGTTCCAGTTGTTGCGCCATTTAATGACAAAGCATTGATCGCCAAAGGAGCTGCACCAAGCTTTTTACGAGGAAAAAACTCACTGTCATTGTTGATTCTTATTCCCAAATAGTATTGTGTTTTTGAAAAATCAATACTTGCTGGCAACGCAGTTACAGCTCCAAGATATGCATCCAAAAGACCATCCTTCAGGAAAACTTTCTGAGTCTCTTGCCAAACACGCGCACCAGCATCACTGTCAGATGGATACACATCGCTAGTTGTGCGATCTTTGCTATACAGCGCAAAACGCACAGTGTATTCACCATCTTGCAAAACATCATTTTTTCCGTTTGACAAAAAGGCCGACACATTGATTTGCGGAACAACCTGCGCTTTGGCAAAATCAAAGAAAACTCCAACAAAAGCCAGCATCAGCAGGAGCGTAAAGATTATTCTGTTTTTGTTTTTATACTGTTTCATCCTTGAAAAAGCAAACCTTTTTTATTTTATATTATTTCAGAGCCCAACCGAAAATGTCTCCCATCTGATTTGAAATCAAATCAAAAACCGAAACAGGCTTGGCACCAGTAAACACCGCCAGTGCATCCGATGAAACAACTTTTCCAGATCTGTCATTTGCACTAACTCCAAACACATATCGCGTCGATTGCTCCAAATCGTTCAGGATTAATGCATGTGAAAATCCATATCCATCTTCTTTGATATTCTTTTCTGCTCCATTTCCATTTTTTGAATATTTTATTTCAGACTTGGCCAATTTGTTTGTTTTCCAAGAAATCAAAAGCTTGGTCTTTTTTCCATCCCTGGACATCAATGTTTCACTGTGCACGTCAGTAATCGCCAAGGTCAATCCCTCGCTGATGTTGGAAAGAACAACATTTGAACCACCACCAATTGAAACATTTTTTATTCTGTAGTGCTCGCTCACGCCAGCTGTTTCATCTTGATCACTAGCAACAACCGCATCAGCAACTGTCTTTGCTTGCTTGCTTGTGCTAGTGTCAGTCACAATTCCATCAGTAACAACCGCACTTTCAACATTTTCTGGAACTTTCAAGGCAACCTCACTTTGCACAGATGAACCAGCAGGCATAAACTTGTCTTTGAAAAATATAAACAACCCAACAAAAATTGTAAAAATTATCAAACCAATGCTGGCCATTTTTATTTTTGCTATTTTTTTCTTTTTCAACCTATTCTCCTGAAACGCTTGAAAATCAGCTTCTTCCTTGCTTTTTTCATGCTGAAAATCTTCACCATCATCCACTGGAGAATCATTAATCTGTTCAACTATTTTTTGTTGATTTTTGTCTTTTTCCTCTTCCAATTTATTTTATTTAAATTGATGAAAAATAGATGCAATTTCGCATCTAAATTATACCCTTTTTTGGCATTTTGAGCAATAATTGCTGATGTTTTTTTTAGGCTTATCTAAAGCAAGAACTAAACATACAAAAAAAGTTATCCACAGCCCAAAGCAAATATTTTCCCAAAAAACAAAATTCACCCATTTCGAGGTGAATTTTTTTTGAAAAAATCTAAACTTACACATTTACCACGTTTTCAAACAAAATTGTTTTTTTGCGGCTTCCGTGTGAACAAAGTGAACGAAAGGCAAGCAAAAAAAATAATTTTGTTTGAAAGATGAAAAAACATACTAAGAAGAAATATTTTTAGACGTCAAGATTCTTTACGCTCTTGGCATGAGTCTGAATGAAACGTCTGCGCGGTTCAACATCTGATCCCATCAAAATGTCAAAAACTCTGTCAGCCTCTTCAGCATCATCAATTTCAACGCGCATCATTTTTCGATGTTCCGGGTCCATGGTTGTGTCCCACAATTGTTGCGGGTTCATTTCTCCAAGACCCTTATATCGTTGAATGGTCACGCCGGCAATTTTTTCAATGTCGCCACCGCCTTCTTCAATTTCTTGTTGAGTAAGTTCATTCTCATCGCCATTTTCTTGCATTTTTGCTGCCTTAGCTGCGTTTTTGATTGCAGTTTTTTCAGTCGCTTTGTCAGCTGCTTTCAAACGGAATTCCTCCACCACAGCGTCTTTTTCCTGATCATTGAAAACCCAACGCACATCCTTTCCTTTTTGAATTCGATACAACGGCGGTTGAGCAATATAGATATTTCCATTTTTAACCAACTCTTCAAAATATCGATAAAAGAAAGTCAAAAGCAAAACTCGAATGTGCGAACCATCCACGTCGGCATCGGCCATGATAATAATCTTGCCATAACGCAAACGACTAGCATCAAAAGTTTCTCCAATTCCAGTTCCAAGCGCAATGATGATCGGTTTCAAAGTGTCAGACTTTACAACTTTGTCCAAACTTGTTTTTTCCACATTCACCAATTTTCCTCGCAACGGCAAAATAGCCTGAAACATGCGATTCCTGCCCTGCTTGGCAGAGCCTCCAGCAGAGTCTCCCTCCACGATGTACAACTCAGAAAGTTCAGCATTGCGCGTGGTGCAATCTGCCAACTTTCCAGGCAAGGTCATGCCCTCAAGTGCTCCTTTGCGCAGCACTGCATCCTTGGCAGCTCTGGCCGCGATTCTGGCGCGCACAGTCAACAAACATTTTTCAATCATTGCTTTGGCATTTGTTGGATGTTTCTCCAAAAATTCCACCAAACCTTCCGCCGTGATGCTTGAAACAATTCCACGAACTTCTGCATTTCCCAATTTTGATTTGGTCTGTCCTTCAAATTGCGGATTGCGCAGCTTCACACTCACCACCGCAGTCAAACCTTCTTTCAGATCCTCACTAGTCATGCCGCCATCTTTTTCCTTGATCAAATTGTTCTTCTTGGCATAATCATTAAGCACACGAGTCAATGCCATCTTGAATCCAGTCACATGCATTCCACCCTCTGGTGTGAAAATGTTGTTAGCAAAAGAATACAGATGCTCCTTGTATCCATCAGTATATTGCAAGGAAATTTCCACTGCCACATCATCGACTGTTTTTTCAACATAAACCGGCATTTCATTTTTCACCACTTTGCCGCGATTCAAAAATTTCACAAAAGAAACAATTCCTCCGTCGAAATAGAATCCATGTCGACGAATTTTATATTCATCTTCAATTGCCAAAACATCGCGCCTATCTTCAACCACGATCTTCACACCTTTTGTGAGATATGCTTGCTGGCGAACATAATCCAAAATTTTTGTCCAAGAATATTTTATTTCTGGAAAAATTTCTGGATCAGCTTGAAAAATCACAGTTGTTCCTGTGTGATCAGTCTTCCCAATTGATTTCACATCGCCCTGTGGAATTCCTTTTTTATATTCCTGCATCCAAATTTTTCCATCACGACAAACTTCAACTTTTGTCCAAGCCGAAAGAGCGTTCACCACTGAAACACCCACACCATGCAATCCTCCGGAAATCTTATATCCCTCTCCTCCAAATTTTCCACCAGCATGAAGCACAGTCAAAACAGTTTCCAAGGTTGATTTTTTGGTTTGTGGATGAATCTCAACTGGAATTCCACGGCCAAAGTCTCGCACTGAAACAATATTATCTGCCAAAAGTTGCACCAAAATATCATTTCCATTTCCTGCCATCGCTTCATCGATTGAATTGTTCACCACCTCCCAAATCAAATGATGCAAACCTTCCGTTGAAGTTCCGCCAATATACATTCCAGGACGCTTTCGCACTGGGTCAAGTCCCTCAAGCACTTGAATTTCTTTTGCGCCATAATCACTCCCTGTCTTTTTTTCCTTTGCCATAAAATTCTTTTCGTAAATCTAATTAATTTTCTTATTTTTTATTATCAATTTTGAATTTCCAATTTTGAATTTTGAATCAATTTTGAATTTCTTAATTCTTAATTTTTGAAACATTTAATCATTAATATTTCATTCAAAATTCTAAATTAATAATTCGAAATTATTTTTCACATCAACATCACAAACCTATCTCCTAGTTAAAAAGTACAATTCAGCAAGTAAAACACCTGCCACTATAAGTGCCCCATCCCACCAGGTCAAAATTCGATATTGCTGAAACACCAGCAACAAGCAGAACAAAATTGCAATCAAAATTCCTTGCCTAAAACTAATTCCGATATATTCAAAAATATTTTCCTGACCATCAACAGTGAGCCCTCGCAGCCAAGTAAAAAAAAGAACAAAAATTCCAGAAAGGAAAAGCAACGTGCTTCCAAAAAAAAGAAGCTGTCCACCAAGACCAGTTTTTTCTGGATCAACTTGAACAATTACCAAAATCAGAGCCGCCAAAGAAATAGCAGAGCTAATTCTAATTCCCCAAAGATATGATTTTAATGTCATACACTTAAATGCATATAAACACCTTGCAAACAGCCATCAAAAAACATGGCTTTTGGCAATGTGAATTTTTTGTTTGTTTTTTTATTTACTACTTATCAATTATAGCCCAAACAAAGCAAGAGAGCAAGTAAAAATAATCAATTTGTCCAAGTTTGACAATGCGCAGAAAATGCGTATAATAAAAAGACGTTAAGGTTTCTGGCAGCAGAGGCATATATAGCGGGATGGAGCAGTCTGGCAGCTCGCGTGGCTCATAACCACGAGGTCGTAGGTTCGAATCCTACTCCCGCAACAAGCTTGATGTGTTTTTGAATTAGCGGTATACTTAGTGTACAAAAAATACCGTAGGTTCTATGGCTAAATCAAAAGAAAAACACTTAACTCGCAAGCTTAGGAAAAAAGGTCTGAGCATAAAAGAAATTGCCAAGAAAGTAGGAGTTTCAAAAAGTTCAGTCAGCTTTTGGTGTAGTGATATAGTCCTAACAAAGCAGCAAGCACTCAAGTTGCACAACAGCATGGTTCGAGGTAGCTATGCAGGAAGGATGGCTGGCGTTAGGATGCAAAAAGATAGAAAAAAGAAAAAAATTGAAGATTGTTTGATCGAGGCAAAAAAGGAAATTTCTTCAGTTAGCAAAAGAGATCTGTTCATTGCAGGACTAGCATTATATTGGGGAGAAGGAACAAAAAATAACTCTGACGTAAGGTTTTGCAATTCCAATAAGACTGTCATAGAGTTTATAATGAAGTGGTTCAGAAATTCATTGAACATACAAGACGGAGAATTTAGGATGTATGTTGGAATAAATGAAATTCACAAAGATAGATTAAGTGAAGTTTTAAAGTATTGGTCCCAGGTAACAAATATACCGATTGAACAATTCAGAAAGCCAGTATTATTCAAAGTGAATAATAAAAAGACTTACGAGAATTTTTCAAATCATTACGGCACACTTACAGTTAGAATTTCAAAAAGTAAATACTTACTGTATAAAATTTTGAGTCTAATTGAGGTGTTAGGAGCGGCAGGGTAGCTCAGTTGGTTAGAGCACCGCCTTCATAAGGCGGGGGTTCGTGGGTTCGAGCCCCACCCCTGCTACAGGGAACAATTTAATGGGGTCGTAGCTCAGCTGGTTAGAGCGATTGCCTGTCACGCAATAGGTCGTGGGTTCGAGTCCCATCGGCCCCGCATTAAACAAAAAAACATCCACAAGGATGTTTTTTTGTTGGTCCGATGGGACTCGAACCAGTGGCAATGAGCTAGAAAATTTTCAGTAGAAAATTATCGCAGCGAATGCCGATAAATTCGAGCGAGCGAGGATTTAGCGCCACTGAGGGCAAGGAATGAATGAGCGACGGCGAATGAATGACGCGTAAAGCATAAAATGACGCGAAAGTTCTATTAAAAAAATTAGTAATAATCAAGCTATCCCCTACTCGCAAAGCGCCTCCAAAATATCATCAAGCTTGGCAGTCGCAACTCCAAGCACGCTGTCCCCTCCGCCATAATACATAAAAATCTTTCCTTTGCGATTCACAATACCACAAGGAAAAACAACTTGTGAAACTTGTCCATTTTTTTCATATTCAGTTTCTGGCTCGAAAATGCAATCAGTAGTTCGAGAAAGAACAATGCTCGGATCTTTCAAATCAAGAAGCAAAACTCCCACGCGATATATCGCACTATCAGAAACTCCATGATAAAAAAGCAGCCAACCTTTTTTTGTTTTTATTGGTGGGGCCGCAATTCCAACTTTGGCAGAATCCCACATACCAGTTCTTGGTCCAACAATTGGCGTGAAGCTTTCAACCTTATCCACCTCAAAATTCAAGGATTTTACTGGATCAAAACAAATATGATTATGTGCTCGATGAAAAATATAGTATTGTCCATTTATTTTTTCAGGGAAAAGACAAGCATCCTTATTGTCAATTCCAACCGGCGTGACCAGTGTTGGCACCGACCAATTCCATTTATTTTTGAGAAAATCTTTAGTTTTAATATTCGTAGCCGCTACTACTGGAGGATTCACTCCATCATAAGCCGTGTAAAACATATGCAATTTGTCATCCACCTCCGTGATGCGCGGATCCTCGCAACCAGAGTTTCCCGGATGACTTTTTCCCTCAAAAGATTGGTTCGGTTGATAAATAGGGTCTTCCAATCTTTCTAAAATTTTTATCCCATCTTTGGTCGAAGCATAACCCATAGTTGAAGTGTCATTTTTTCCCATCGCGCGATATACAATATGAATTTTTCCACCAAGTTCAACAGCGGCAGGATTAAACACGGCCTTGTCTTCCCAATCATGATTTTCAACGGGAGACAAAATTGGATTACTATCATCTCGCACAAAAACAGGTTCTTTTTTCATGCTCTTCAAAAGGTCTTCCAAGTTAACACTCGCCCGACAACAAGTTGTGTCAGTTGCACCATAGTAAATGAACAATTTTTTTCCAGCGATAAAGCAGCCTGAAGGAAAAATAACATTTGGAACTTGTCCAAATTCTTCATAAGCTTCCTCTGGAACAAGTAATGGTCCCGAAGTTCTGGCCACAATTTTTGAAGGATCCTCCAAGTCCAAAAGCAAAGCCTCAATACCGAAAATTTTATTATCACTAAAATAATTTTGAATATGCGAATATATCAACAACCATCCATCTTTAGTTTTGATAGGTGCGGAGCCTATTTCCACATGATCACTTTCTTTTCTGCGCAGCACAATGCGATGATCCTCAATATTGTCATGCCAATTTTTCCAATATTGCGTGCTCCACAAATCTTCAATTTCATCAAACTGCGCCAGCGCGGTAATAACAGGCGGACTGTCAGTGTGTGCGCTTAGCATTGCCACATATTTTCCTTTTATTTTTTCAGGAAAAAGCACCATTGCTTTAGCATTAAAAGGTGTCACCAAATGTTTTTCTTTTATTTTTTTAAAATCACTAGTAACTGCCACAGCAATTTTGATTCCCTCAGCTGCAAACGGAAAAACAGAAAGCGCAGTATAAAAAATATAATATTTGTTGCCAATTTTTGTCACACGTGGATCCTCACATCCAAATTTTTCCCATTCATGCTCAGGAAAAATCAGCTGCCTGCGTTTTTCATAGTGATGAGCATCAATGCTTTCAGCATATCCAATAGTAGAAATGCGCAATTCCTTTTTGTGCACATATTCAATTTCAGATTCAGCGCGATACACCAAATGAACCTTTTCACTATCTTGAATTGGACACCAATTGAAAGTCCCAAAAGATTCCCAAGCATGATCAGAGATAGGCTTCAAAAGTGGATTGTGTGTTGATCTTCTAATGACAAACATATATTTTTATTTTAAATTTTATTTTTCTTGTATATGTTCTGTTTTGAGATTATTTCTTTTTTTGGCCAATAGCCGGCGACAGCGGCTTCTTGAGCTTTTGAATATCGTGTATTTATTCAAAAGCGTGCCAAAAAGAGAAGTAATCGAACAGTGCATGAATATCAATATTAATTACTGATTGCTAATCCTATTTAAAATTGATTCACTAGAAACAGCGCTTGTCATCATGTCTTTCAAAAATGCATCCAAATCTTCACTTGCAACACAAACAACACTATCAGCTCCACCATAATACACCAAGAGCTTGTCATCTTTGATCACAGCTCCGCAGACATACACCACGCCAGATTTGGCACCTTCGTTTTCATAAGATTCCACCGGCTCCAGAATTGGATGTTTGCAGCGATGCAAAATTTTTGTAGGATCGTCATGATCAAGCAACATCGCCCCAACCTTATATTTGTTTGGATCGCGTTTATCCATTGCGTGATATAAAACCAGCCAACCATGCTTGGTCCAAAGTGGCGGAGAACCAGCTCCACGCACAATGTTGTCCCAGCGATGCTCATCAATGCCTGGCTTTTTTCCACTCTCAATTTCAATGCCACCTTTTTCCAAACTGTCCACATATTCTATCGAAATTTTTGGAGTGATGCTGTGCAAAATTGCATATTTTCCTTTTATTTTTTCAGGGAAAAGCATCCAATTTTTTTGAATCTCACCATGCTTTGAGATCAATTTTGGTTTTTTCCATTTCCAAACTTTGTTCAAAAAATCACTAACACTAATCGATGTCAGTCCCACGCCAGGTGGATTTGCACCATCAAACAAAACGTAGGTCATATAAATACGTTTGCCAATTTTTGTAATGCGCGGATCCTCGCATCCCGCCCATGAACCGCCAGAAACATAATCACTGCCACCAATAGTAATTTTTGGATATTTTGCCAAAGAAAAAATTGGGCTTTCCAAACGCTCGCCAATCGTGACACCATCAGTCGAACTTGCATATCCAATTGTTGAAATGCCATCTTGCCCAATTGCGCGATATAGCAAATGTATTTTGTTGTCCAAAAAAATTGCAGCAGGATTGAAAGTTGCATCATTTTCCCAACTGTTTTTTCCTTGTGGTTTTAAAATTGGATTAGCGTGATGCTTTTTTAATTTTCTGGCATCTTTAATATCAATCAACCCCGAAGAGGAAAGATTAATAACTTTGGAAATGATCTCATCAAATGGCGACGCCCAAAAAATATGCAAAGAATCATCAATAATTGCAGATCCCAAAAATCGCTCAGGAAAATCCTTCTTTTCCATTTTTTCCTGCCAAATCGGAGCATCGCAGCGCCAAATTGGAGCATATGGCTTGTCCAGCGCAAAAAGAGCCACACCAATTTTCAATTCCTTTTTCTTGGTTTTGGTTGGTTTTTTCACTTCATATAAAACCAAAATTCCACGATCAACCACCACTGTTCCAACCACATCCAAATCACCATCATCAAAATGTTTTTTTCTTGCGCCAAACAATTTTCCAGAAGAATGCCAGGTTTTCAAATCAGTTGAACCAGCCACAAAAATAGACTTGTTGCCATAATATGCCAAGAAACTTTTTTTGTGTTTGTGCTCGCACACAAAAGAAAAAGTGTCGACCGGCAAATCAACATCATCAGCCATGACTTTGAAATTGATCATGTCAGTTGATTTTGCAATCATAACCTGTTTTTTTCTGGCAATCGTTTCAGAAAAAACCAAAAAACAATCCTTTCCATGCACAAAAAATGAAACCTTGCTGTGATTTTCAAGCTGCTGCTTTTTGCCATTTTCAGAAAAAATATTCAATTCTTGCTTGGCAAAAAAATCAATTCCATTTTCAGAATAAGACAAAAAGACGCTATTTTTCTTAGCACTTTTAATGCTATAAATAAACACCACCCCCTTTTTATAATTTGCAATTGCAAAAGGATGATAAGATCCACTATATTTTTCCACAACATTTGGCATATTATTTTTGTTTTAGTTTTAACGTACTTTTTTTGTTTTATCAATCCAAAAACTCCAAATATCTAAGAAAATTTTCATACACGCCAACAACCGCTGCAGCCATGCGCTGATCAACCACAAAATCAACCTCATGCACAATTTGATTTCTTATTTTATGTGCGCCTTTAAGCGCCTCCAAATGTTCATCAAGATGATTTTCACTAGCATCTTCCAAGCGTTCCAACATGTCACCACCTTTATATCCAATGCCAGCAAGCAATTCATCCGCAATTGCATCGGCTTCAATAATTGCAACCTTGTATTGTGATGGACTTGAATCATTCAAGCGCTCCTTGACCTTGTCCCAACGTTTTTGCATTTTTCCTTTTGAAGTTGTAGGCAAATTCATTCCACGCAAACCAACCCGAATGTCCTCACCCACATTTCGCAAAATAAGCAGCAAAACCAAATCAACAAAAACCACCAACAAATATATCCCGATCAAAATTTTGACCACCAACATAAAAGGAGAATTATAAAAATTCACAAAAGAAGCAATAAAACCATTTATAATGAGCGAGATGTTATATTCCATGGATGTTTTTTATTTTATCTCCCAAGTGTGTGCCATATTAAGCAAGCCTTCTTCATCAAACCATTTCCCCATCAATTGACCACCGACTGGCAGATCCTTCCCCTCTGTGGCAATTGCGCCAATTGGAAATGAAATCGCCGGCACACCAGCCAAATTAGCAGTAATAGTATAAATATCAGAAAGATACATTTTCAATGGGTCCTTTGTTTTCTCTCCAATCTTGAAAGAAACTTCTGGTGCGGTTGGAGAAAAAATAAAATCAACTTTTTTGTAAGCATTTTCAAAATCTTTTCGAATGAGCGCGCGCACTTTTTGCGCCTTAAGATAATACGCATCATAATATCCAGCACTAAGAGCATATGTCCCAAGCATAATTCGACGTTTCACTTCATCGCCAAATCCAATTCTTCTAGTGTCCAAATATGTTTCAATCAATTTTTTTGGCAGCGCGCTTGATTGCCCCTTGGAATCAAGTTCATCATTGACTCGCAAGCCAAATTTAATCCCATCAAATTTTGCCAAATTGGAACTAACTTCACTAGTCATAATAATATAATAAGTTGCCAAAGCATATTTTGAATGCGGCAAACTAATCTCTTCAACTTTTGCGCCAAGTTTTTTGAATTTTTCCAATGAAGCATCAAAAATTATTTTTATTTCTCCATCCAATCCCTCAAGATATTCTTTCGGCACACCAATTGTTTTTCCTGCAATTTCTCCATTCAAATAATCTTCAAAATTTTTGTCACCACTTTTTGCACTTGTTGCATCCAACAAATCTTGGCCGGCGATGCGAGACAAAATAATCGCACAATCCTCCACAGTGTTTGCTATTGGACCAATTTGATCCAAACTTGAAGCCATGGCAACTGCGCCCGAGCGAGAAACGCGACCATAAGTTGGTTTCAAACCAACCACGCCACAAAAAGATGCTGGCTGACGAATTGATCCACCAGTGTCAGTCCCCAAAGACCAAACAGCTTCTTTGGCAGCCACTGCAGCAACTGAACCGCCAGAAGAACCACCCGCCACGCGCAAAGTGTCCACTGGGTTTTTTGAAATTTGATAAGCACTATTTTCAGTTGAAGAACCCATGGCAAATTCATCCAAATTTGTTTTTCCCAAAATCACAGCTCCACAATCTTTCAATTTTTTGATCACCGTTGCGTCATATGGTGAGATATAGCTGTCTAAAATCTTTGAAGCAACAGTCATGCGCACACCATCCATGCAAATATTATCCTTGATTGCACAAGGAATTCCCTCAATCAAATCGATCTTTTCTCCCTTGGCAATTTTCTCATCAACAAATTTAGCTTGCTGCATTGCAAGTTCTTTTGTCAGCGTCAAATAGGCTCCGATTTCCTTGTCAGCCTTTTCAATTTCAGCAAAATACTGCTCAGTCAATTCCACTGAGGTAATTTCTTTGTTTATTAATTTTTTATGTAAATCCCGTATCATTATAGTAATTTTAAATTTTCAAATTAAAGTACGCTTTTAACTTTAATATATTCGCCTTTCACCTCTGGCGCATTTTTCATGATTTCATCTTTGCCCATCTTTCCAAAGTCAACAGCATCATCATTTCTGAATTTATTTTGCATGCCAGTAATATGACCAATAGGCTCAACACCAGCAACATCAACCTCATCAAGCTGCTTGAAATAATCTAAAATTTCAGACAAATCATGTTGATATTTTTCCACATCCTCATCACTTACTCCAATGCGAGCAAGTGTGGCAACTTTCAATATTTCTTCTTTTGATAACATATTTGGAAAATTTTTAATTTTGTAATTTTATAATTTTTAAATAATGCTCAAATTTTTAATGTTTAAAAAATTTTGACATTATGAAATTATTTATAAAATTAAAAATTAAAAATTAAAAATTTAATCCCTAATCAATTTCACAAACTCTTCCTCACCCAATATCTTCACTCCAAGCTTCACTGCTTTGTCATATTTTGAGCCAGCATTTTCTCCGGCCAAGACATAATCAGTTTTTTTGCTAACAGATGATGAAACACTGCCACCCTCTTTCCTTATCATATCTTTTGCCTCGTCTCTTGTAAAGCCAGACAGTTCCCCAGTCAGCACAAAAACCAAGCCGTGCAATTTGTCGCCCCTGGTCGCATCAGCCTCATTGACAGCAATTTTGACCCCAAACTTTTCCATTTTGCAAAGCAGTTCAATGTTTTGCTTGTCACCAAACCAAGCAGCCAAACTTTCTGCTGATTTTTCACCAATGCCCTTCATTTCCCGCCATTGTTCAATTGTAATTTTTGGAAAAGATTCAATCACATCATGCAAAATTTCCACCCTCACTGTAATTTTGTCATTCCCATGAAAATTGGAATTTGAATTTTGTAATTTTGCTATATTTTGCGCAACAAGCAGTGCTGTTTCCTCACCAACAAAACGAATCCCCAGTGCATACAAAAATTTTTCCAAGCTAATGGTTTTGCTTTTTTCAATTGATTCAATCAATTTTTCGGCCGAACGCTCGGCAAACCTTTCCAATGGCTGCAAATCGCCAACTTTCAAATCAAAAATATCAGCAAAACTTGAAACAATCCCTTCGCTCATTAATCTTTCAACAATACTCTCACCCAGGCCAATAATATCAAAACCTTTTCTTGAAACAAAATGAATCAATTGCCCCATCTCAACCGCAAAACATTTTGGATTGGTGCAATAATGCGCAGCGCTGAACTCCCGTATTTCAGGTAATTCATTCTTATTTGTATCTTGTTTTAAAATTTTGTCATTTGATTTTTGGATTTTGATTTTTGGATTTTTTTTAATGCTCGTTTCTTGACGCTCAACCTTTCCTCCACAAATCGGACAATTTGCTGGCATAACAAATTTTCGTTCTTTTCCAGTGCGCAAGTTTTTTAGCACGGAAACTACCTCCGGAATGACATCTCCAGCTTTCTGAATGACCACAGTGTCACCAATTCGAACATCAAGCCTGTTTATCTCATCTTCATTGTGAAGGGTCGCCCTGCTCACCATGGAGCCTGAAACAAGCACGCTGCGAAGATGCGCCACTGGCGTAAGTGCACCGGTTCTGCCAACTTGCACAGCAATGTCTTCAACCACGGTTGTCACTTTTTGTGCTGGAAATTTGTATGCAATTCCCCAACGAGGAGCCTTGCCAGTATAACCCAGCAAATCTTGCAACTCCCTAGAATTCACTTTGAGCACCACTCCATCAATTTCATATTCCTGCTTTTCTTTTTTTTCTATCCAGCTTTCATAAAATTCTTGAATTTCTAAAACTGATTTGCAAAGTTTGAAATCATTATTTGTCTTGAATCCAAGTCTACTCAAAAGCTCCAATTCCTCAACCTGCGTATCAGGAATTTTTATTGGATTTTGGATTTTGGATTTTGGATTTTGCAAAGCATCAATGTCATAAATAAAACAATCCAATTTTCTTTTGGCAGCAATGCGCGGATCAAGTTGACGAATTGTTCCAGCGGCAGCGTTTCTCGTGTTAGAAAAAACAGCCTCGCCCGCAGCAAGCCTTTCTTTGTTGATTCTGGCCAATTCATTTTTTCCAAGCCAGCATTCACCAACCACCGTGATGTTGATTTTTTCTTTCAACTGAAGTGGCACACTAGCAATTGTTTTAATGTTATTAGTCACATCTTCCCCCACAGCCCCATCACCTCGCGTTGCCCCACGCACCAAAACACCCTCTTGGTAGGTCAAAATTATCTTCAAACCATCAATCTTCATTTCACAGCAAAACTCGAGATTGTATTTCGTATCTTGTATTTCATATTGACTCTTGGGTGAAATTTTATTATTTGGATTTTGGATTTTGGATTTTGAAATTGCGCGAAGCGTCTTTTCCTCCCAATCAACAAGTCCTTTAAAATCAAAAATATCATCAAAAGACCATTGTGCTTTTTGATGACGCACCTTTTTGAATGCCTTCAAAATCTCACTCCCAACTCTTTGCGTGGGACTGTCTGGCGTCAAAAATTCCGGATTTTCTTTTTCAAGTTGCAAAAGCTCCTCAAAAAGTGAATCATATGCGCTGTCATCAATTTGTGGCACATCCAAAACATGATATGCTTTTCGATGCAAATCAATCTCCTTGCGAAGACTCTCTACTCTATTTTTGACATCATCTTTATTCATATTTCAATTATATCACAAAAAAGGCCAATTGGCCTTTTTTGTGATATAAATTTTACTAAAAAATCTAGTAACATTGTAATGAGCTATCACTACAATGATCCTGACAATCCCAATCACAAGTCGCCTTATCAGTATTTGTTATTCCACTCCAGCAAGCACTATCACATGTCCAAACATAAGTACATGCACTACATAATCCTCCACAATCTACACCTGTTTCTGTTCCATTTTTAACTCCATCACTACAAGTTGGTGCAGCAACACATGCAACGCATGATCCTCCACAATCTACACCTGTTTCTGTTCCATTTTTAACTCCATCACTACAAGTTGGTGCAGCAACACATGCAACGCATGATCCTCCACAATCTACACCTGTTTCTGTTCCATTTTGAACTCCATCACTACAAGTTGGTGCAGCAACACATGCACTACATGATCCTCCACAATCTACACCTGTTTCTGTTCCATTTTTAACTCCATCACTACAAGTTGGTGCAGCAACACATGCACTACATGATCCTCCACAATCTACACCTGTTTCTGTTCCATTCTGAATTCCATCACTACAAGTTGCAACAAAAAAGGCACCAACCTGTCGCAAAGAAACACTTGATTGCACAACACCACCACCCGACAATTGCACAAAAACCATAACCTTGCCATGTGTGGTGGCAGTTCCATTTGTTGAGGTAAACTTCATACCCTTAATATCACCAGCATTTGTTAGTGGCGAAAGAGCAATGCTCCACGTACAAGCTTCGATGCTTGGCTTTGAAATACTTCCAAATTTAACAACACTGCCATCATATTCATACACCACACACAAACCCTGCGAATTGTCATACATTTGTATTCTTGTTGAACTAACAGACTCAACAACGCTAGCGCGCATAGTCTTTGAAATAAGATTCATTGCATATTGAGCACTTTCAGCACTTTTTTGAGTTTTCTTGGCAGTTGCATAGCTCTTCAAAAAACTAGCAAAAGACCCAGCTAGCATCACACCCACAAAAGAAAAAACAAAAATAGAAATCATTGTTTCCACCAAAGAAAAACCTTTTTTACTTTTTACTTTTTCATTTTTTTTCATTTTTTTGTTTTTAATTTATGGCAAGATAGCAGTTACAGAAACACAACTATTGGCAATATTACAAGGATTAGGAGCCACATTTCCCCAGGTTACAGCAGCAGAAATGCGCTTCCCCCCTGTAACAGCATCGCCTATAACAACTGCTCGAAAAAATTTACTAGCAGTTCCACCGGCAGCTTTATGACTATAGGAACCATTTACGTCTTGATACAGTAAATAATCCGTACTCGATGTTATACCATCAATATTATCAACCCTATATGTTCCATTGGAAATAACACTGCCATTGTCATTAATATTCTTCACCAATTCAACGCCTTCCTGTGCAAGTTCAGCAGCAATCACTTGGTTTTTAGCCTTGATTGAATTTTTAATACTTACGGTCATCAAAAGGGCAGTTCCAGCAAGACCGACCGACAAAATCATCAAAGTAAACAAAACTTCAACCAAGGAATATCCCTTTTTATTTTGCAGTTTTTTCATTTAGCGTGCTTGAAATAAAAAATTAAAAAATAAAAACAACTTAACACTTTCGTTCAGTCACATCGCCCTTAGTGGTAACATCCACACACATTTTTACAGCACCATCCAAACTGGAAGTAATGGTAATTGTTCCGAGAGATGTGTATGCAAAAGGAGAAATGAAAGAAAAGTTATTTGCTGTAATTGCCACTCTTTTCTTTGAAAGATCAATTGCTAATCCCCCTCCGATATCAGCACCACCAGAGTTTAGATAACTCGTACTATAACCAGTAACATAGGAGCTGAAAGTATAAGTTTTGGCATATTCATCTCCAATTCTCTTTCCTGTTAAGGCATCATTTTGCACAGCACGAATTTGTGTGGCAATTTGCCGCGCTACAGATTCAACATCAGCAGTAGCTTTTTTCTTATTATCATTTGCAAACAAAACACCTGTCATGATGAAAGTAATCGCAATCACAACCAAAAGTTCAACCAAAGAAAAACCACTTGAATTTTTTGCAAAAATATTTTTCATTTTTTTATTTTTATGTCATCTCGAGCTTGTCGAGAGATCTGAACAATAACTTACGAATCAAAAAAATTAACCAATCATGAAGAGCCAATAATTCAGCTCCGGGAAAATTTGCGGCAAAATAATCACCAGAAAAGCACCAGAAATCAAAAACGGAGCAAATGGAACCTGGCTTTTCATGGTCTTGCTTTTGATTGCAATCAAGGCCACACTGATCAGCGCGCCCAAAGTGAAAGAAAGCATCAAAGTTGCAATCACATTTGGCCAACCCACAACCATTCCCACCAAAAAACCAAGATACACATCGCCATATCCCATCCAAGTTTCCTTGGAATATGCAGCCAAAGCAAAGAAAAATCCTGCAGCCACAATTGCCCCCAAAATTCCAGCAATTGTTCTGAGCTCTAAAAATGATTTTGTTTGATGAAAAATTTGATAATCCGCAAAAAGAAAATATGTCAAAGAAAAAGCCACTCCCATCCACAAAACCAACATTGGAATTTCCATGTATTTGAAATCATACACGAAAATTATCATCAAAATTGCAAACACAATCAAATAGAAAGCAGTCAAGGTCCAACTACTAACAATATTGATGTCAAAAAAATAACTTCCAAGCAAAGCAAACATAATCCCCGTCAAAAGTTCCACCACGGGATATTGCCAAGAAATTTTCTCGCCACAATCTCTGCATTTTGCGCCAAGCACAATGAAACTGAAAAGTGGCACATTGTCAAACCAACGCACCTGCTTTTTGCAATGCGGGCAATGGCTGCGTTCCATCAAAGATTCCACCGCATTCAAACGATACACAACCGCATTCAAAAAGCTTCCAATAATAAGACCCAAAAGCAAAAAAATAATAGTCATAAAGCATCCTTGTCATTTTGAGCGAAGTTGAGAAATCATATCCACAAAAAAGCTAAAATTCTCACACAAAAATTCACACTCCTCTCACTGACAAAATAAAGTTTTAACTTCCTAAATTTTATCACAAAAACAAAATACGTGCAATTTTAAAATATTTTTTTTAAAATAAAAGAAGAGCTTTTTAATTCTCTTCTTTTTAAGAATAAGGAGATGTGTTCGAATTAAGCATTGTCTACTCACATGCACTACCAGAATAAGTAACACCTTCTGGTGTTATTGTTGCAGTTTCACAAACGGTTGCAGGTGAAACATCCGCCTTAATTGCAGTCATCTGAACTTCAAATGCACCCGTACCACCTGGGCCACAGGCATCTGAAGTATTATCACCAGCAACAATAACTGCGGCTGCATGATTTGCAGTTGCGGGATAGTTGGCAACATCAAGAAAATCAGCATCACAAGCTATAGACAATGCGGATACGGCACTTTTAACCTCCGACTTAAACGCGGCTATATTAGCCTTTGAACGAGCACTTGTAGTACTGACCAAAACAACTCCAGCCAAAATACCAATGATTGCAATAACAATCAAAAGCTCGATCAACGTAAAACCTTTTTTCATATATTTTTTACAAATGTATTAAAGATACATCAGATTGACCCAAAAAATTCTGAGTCAATCCAGGCACCTTCACTAATTCAATACGGGCAAGAAAAAGAATTACAAGCAAGTATTAGCGAACTTTGCACCATCAGCTGTAACTGTTGTAGTTCCATTTGGACATAATGCGATTACATCAGCCTTTAACGCATTTGTACTCAATGTAAATGTTCCAGCACCGGAAACACCACAACTAGATCCACCATCCACAAATGCTGAATGATTTGGTGTTACAGCAAGGCCAGTAACTGCAGCCAAAGTATTACCATCGCAAGCCATAACCGCACCAGCATGAGCACCAGTTACTTCCGATTTAAAAGCTGCAACATTAGCCTTTGTTCTTGCACTAGATGTACTAACCAATATAACTCCAGCCAAAATACCAATGATTGCGATAACAATCAAAAGCTCAATCAATGTAAATCCTTTTTTCATATATTTTTTCTATTATTTTATTTATTATTTTTTGCTAAAAACTCGACCTAACTATTTTAGCATATATTTAAACCCCATCATTCAAATATCTTATGATGCATCACAACTATTTTTTGCATAATCACATGTTATGGTTGGATTACTAGGCTTTGCTGCAGTAAAGGTATAACTAGAAATTGCAGGATTTGCAACTGCACCCGCAGTAACAGCATATCCAGTCTTTACGACACTTGGCCATTTTACATTATGACCACTTGCTGTGCATATATTACTAGCAGTATTGTATTCACTAATGCTACCATTATCATCCTGGCATGTCACCAACTCCGGTAAAACACTGGATAATGTTGTTATAGCAGCAGCAGTATTAGCTTTATCTTTTCCACCACTCAAGCTAACAGTGACCACTCCTGACAAGATACCAATGATTGCAATAACAATCAAAAGCTCAACCAATGTAAAACCTTTTTTGATTTTATTTTTCTTTTTTAACATAAAATAATTATAGCACATTATTTAATAAATTTATACAAGTCCTACATTTGTCCTGCCATGTTATATATTGGCATCAAGATTGCAAAAACCAAGACTCCCACCCCAAGACCCAAAAAGGTGATCAGAATCGGTTCAAGCATGGTGGAAAGATTAGCAGTAATGCGATCAGTTTCTTTGTTATAAAAATTAGAAGTGTGCATCAAAACTTCAGAAATTTTTCCCGCATTTTCTCCAATTTTGATCATCTGTGAAACAATGGGCGGGAAAAGCTCAGAGCGTGCAAAAACCGTACTCATTGCTCCGCCAGACTTCACTTCATCCGCTGCTCGCAAAATCACTCCTTGAAATGAACTATTGTTCACAACCTCGCTCACAATGACCAATGCTCGCACAATAGGAATTCCACCATCCAAAAGCACCGCCAAATTCTCAGAAAAACGAGAAATGTAAACATATTGAAACAATTTTCCAATCACAGGGATTTTCATTTTCAAAACATCCATTTCTTTTTTTCCATCCTCTGTTTTTGCATAATACACGGCTCCGCCAATTACAAAAATCATCATACCTCCAACCAACCACCACCACTGAGCCATAAAGTCACCAATAACCATCAAAACAGTAGTATACCATGGCACAGTCACACTCATGTCCTTGAAAATTCCGGTCAATTTTGGAAGTACCACTGTGAAAACAATAAAACCAATGATTGTCGCGGCTGACAAAACAAAAGCAGGATAAAAGAGAGCTCCACGAATTTTTGCATTCAACTCATAATTTTTTTCAGTATTTTCTGCCAAAAACATCACTGAACGTTGCACATTACCAGAAAGTTCCCCTGCCTTGACCATAGAAACTGCCAAATTTTCAAAAACATCCGGATGCTTGGCCATCGCTTCAGAAAATGGCACACCGTCTTCAATGTCACTGAGCATTTCGCTGATCACAATTTTGAAAAAAGCATTCTCCATTTGCTCGCTCACCGCCTGAAGCGAACCAACAATTGAAACCTTGGCATCAATCAATGTTGCCAACTGGCGAAAAAACACTGACAATTCTTTCAGATTAACACCCTCCCAAAGATGCTGAAGGTCTTTCATTGTTTCAGAGATTTCTTCTTCTTTTTGGACTTTGATTGGGATGTAGCCCTTTTCTTGCAGCATCGCCACCGCACTTTCTGAGTTGTTAGCATCCAATCTGCCAGAAATAACCTCACCGTTTGATTTTTTTGCTTGAAATTGAAATTTCATATAGACTTGTTTTTATTTTTTACTAATAAGCATTCGCAAATATTCTTCATTTTTGCAATACAATAAAGCATCATCCATTGTGATCAAGCCTCTTTGAATCAAATCTGCCAAAGACTTGTCCAGTGAAATCATCCCATCTCGCAAACTAGTTTCAATGATCGAGTCAATTTGATATGACTTATTTTCTCGAATCAGATTTTCCACCGCATGATTGTTGATCATAATTTCCATGGCAGGAATTCTCCCTCCTCCAACTTTTGGAATCAATCGCTGCGAAACAACACCTAACAAAACACTAGCCAACTGAGAACGAACCTGGTTTTGTTGATGCGCCGGAAAAACATCCACAATTCGATCAATTGTTTGTGAAGTGTCATTGGTGTGCAGCGTTGCCAAAATCAAATGTCCAGTTTCTGCAGCAGTCATTGCAGTGCTAATAGTGTCCAAGTCGCGAAGCTCACCAATCAAAACAACATTTGCATCCTCGCGAAAGATGCTACGCAAACCATCAGGAAAAGATTTTGTGTCACGACCAATTTCGCGCTGATTAATAATGCAGCGATCTTGTTCGTAAATATATTCAATCGGATCCTCAATGGTGATGATGTGCTTGTCTTGGTTATGATTAATAAAGTCAATCAAGGCTGAAAGTGTGGTTGATTTTCCATGTCCAACTGGTCCAGTAATCAAAAGTAATCCCTGTGCATTGCGAGTGAAATCATACAAAATAGGTGGAACATTCAATTCTTCCAAGGTGCGCAAACTTCCAGAAACAATACGCATAGCAACACTAAGATTGCCCTGCTGAAAAAATATATTAGTACGAAAACGTGCCTTATCCTCAAAGTTATATGAAAAATCAACCTGACCATCAGCTGCAAGTTTTTTCTTATTATCTTCGCTCATCAAAACCTCACTGAGTGACTTTGTGTCGTCGGCTGACAAAACACTTTCTTGCGTCAAAGGATACAACTTTCCATCCATACGCAAAGTTGGATATCGCCCAACAACAATATGCAAATCAGATGCATTTTGCTGCGCAACCAAACGCAAAAGATTTTTCATTCTTTGTTCATTTTGCAATGTAGCCATGTTCACTTCTCATGTTGATTTTGCAACTAGCAAAAATTCAACTAGATTTTATTTTTATTGTTTATTTTTTCAATTCCAATTATTTCCAGTATAGCAATTTTTTATGCATCAAGCAAAGAATTAACTTTTTGGACAACTTCAGAAGGAGTAAATTGCGATTTAATCATGTATTCATCAATACCAAGCTCTTTTGCCTCCTGCACTCTTTCTTTTTCAGAAATGTTTGTCAGCATAATAATCGGAACATTGACAAGCGCAGGATTTTCTTTTACTTTCTTTAAAACATCAATTCCATCAAGCCCTGGCATGGTAATATCAAGTAAGACAATGTCTGGAACAACTGTTTCCAATTTTTCCAAAGCCTTAAATCCATCTTCCGCCAAAAAAACCTCGAATCCTTCTTGATTAAATTTAACATTATAGATATCACGAATAAAAACATCATCTTCAACAATCAAAATCTTTGTTCCCTTGTTCATATTTAGGATTTATTTTTAATTTTTAATTACAAAAAAATTAAAAATTAAAAATTAAAAATTAAACTACCCCTTGTCATCTTCAACCTCTCCACCAATACTCTTGCTTCCCTCCGTCACTCTTTCCACCTCTTCCAAGGTTGTCAAACCAAGAAGAACCTTAATAATTCCATCTTGCTTGATCGTTATCATCCCCTTCTTTTGAGCATAAGCTTCAACTTCAGCCTCAGCCCCATTGTGATCAGCAATGATTTCTTTCATTTCAGCGTCAATTTCCAGGGCCTCAAAAATCGCCACACGTCCTTTGTATCCAGTGTTCCCACATTCGTCGCATCCCTTTCCTCGATAAAAAAACAATCCCATTGAAACATCCAACTTATATTTTTCAATTTCTTCTGGCAAAATGCCATCAATATATCCGTGAATGTATTGCAAATTTCTCACACCAATCTCAACCTTTTCCTTGCAATGAGTGCAAATTCTTCTCACAAGTCGCTGTGCCCCAACCACACGCACAGATGATGCAAGCAAGAATGATTCGATACCCATATCAATAAGTCGAGGAATAGCACCAATAGAGCTATTAGTATGCAAAGTAGAAAGAACCAAATGACCAGTGAGTGCCGCATGAATAGTAAGTTCTGCCGTTTCACCATCTCGAATCTCTCCAACCATGATCACATTAGGATCTTGACGCAAAATTGAACGAAGACCACTAGCAAAGGTATATCCTATTTCTGGATTTATTTGACTTTGATTTATCCCTGAAATTGAATACTCTACAGGATCCTCAAGTGTAATAATGTTTCGCTCCTCCTTATTTAAAATATCTAGACAGGCATACAATGTTGTTGATTTTCCAGACCCAGTTGGTCCAGTCATCAAAATAACACCAAATGGTTCCTTAATGTTTCGAAGCAATATTTCCTTACCCTCACCCATGAGTCCCATACTATCAAGATCAATAACTTTGTTACTAGTATCCAAAAGTCGAAGTACTACTTTTTCGCCATCAATCACTGGCAATGTTGAAACACGAAAATCAACAGCATGTCCAGTCTCCTTAGCCTTAAATCTTCCGTCTTGTGGTTTTCTTTTTTCATCAATCTTAAGATTTGAAAGAATCTTAATTCTAGAAACAACAGCCCTGCCAACTTCTTTTGGAATTGAAATTGAAGCATACAAAATTCCATCCACACGAAAACGCACACGATATTCCTTTACTCCATATGGCTCAATGTGAATGTCACTAGCATTTCCATCCACTGCATGACGAATTATCACACTGAGAAGTTTTGTCACTGGGGCAGATTGCATTCCAGCACCGTCATCGCTTTCATTTTCATCCGCTTCTTTTTCAACATCATCCTCAAACTGAAGAGTTCCCATGGCCTCTTCAATGGCTTTTTCAGCACCACCACTATACTGCTGAGCCAATTTCTCAAAAACACTTTTTGAAATCAAAAACAAGGAGAATTCAACCTTCTTTTTTTCAGAAATAAAGCGCAAAATATTCAAAGCATTTGTGTTTTGAGGGTCAACAATTCCAACTTCAATAATACCTTTTTTCAAAGAAAAAGGTATTATCTGATTTGCCCTTGCAATATCTTCAGTAATCACTCCAAGAACCTCAGGCTCTATTATCACCGAATCATCATCAAAATATGGAATACCCAAGTCCTTAGCGGTGTTTTTGAGCTGATCTTTTTCAGACAAGGGTGCTGCTTTTTTTACTTTTGATCCTGTTAATGGCATTTCTTTTAAAATCAAAAAATAAAAATTAATTAGCCAAAAATGGGTTCGTTTTGCCTTTTTCTCCGCCAACAACTCCCAATGGTTGAGCTTTTTGTGAGATGTACTTCCTAAGCACAGTAATAGTATTGCCATCAAGCGCGTCATCAAATTTTTGACTAGAAACCTTTATTGGTTCCATGTATCCAAAGTCAACAGCAACTTCAGCTGTCAAAATTGAGTCATTAACAATGGCCTCTTTGCCAGCGGTAGTATCAATTTTCTTTGAAATCGACACTGACTTAATCGTGTTATAGATTGATATTTTTTGAATATTATCCAAAAACATTCTTATTTTGTCATATTCACCAGAAACAGAAGCCTTTGCAGATGTTTTTAAAATTGGATCAACTTTTGCTGGCACAGGCTGACCAGTTTCGGGAGAAATTATTGCAACTGGTGAAATTGAAGCAACTTTCGCTTGCGCTGGGGCTACTGACATATTCGTAAGTGAAAGATTAGCATTGCCAGCAGCATAACTAATATTATCAATAATTCGCTCCTCTGTTTTTTCCTTTGGCAGATATTCATTAACAATCTTTGCACCATCAGCATCACTAACTATCTTATCCTTAACCTGACCAATAGTAACCTGTTTGTCCTTGACAGTTTTAAGATCGGCTAATATCTTGGCGCGATCTTCATTTATTTTTTTAATCACAAGAATATCTGGCCAAGCAAATCCCCAAAATATTGCCACAGCAATAACCATCATTATTGGAAAGAAAAAAGATTTTAGTCGCATTTTTTTAAATCAAAATTATTGCTTTATAAAACAAAAATTTTGCTTTTATTTTAAATATTTATTTTTTTATAATTACTTTGTTGCTAACACATCAGTCTTTTTGATCATCATCTCCACAGTAGCAACAACGGCTGTCTCTTTCCTGGCAACACTAGTAAGATTAACCTGATCAAAATTCTTGGAACTTTTAAAATTAAAAATTTGCCTTGCCACATCGCCAAAACCAATAGTTTCAAATGAAATAGTCAACTTATCTGCTTCATATTTCAAAACAGTCACAACAACACCTTTATTCAATTCCAATCCGACCATATCAAGAATCTTTGTCATAGCAGGTCGAGAAACCTCGCCATTAACTATTTCCAAATTTTTTCTGATTTCAGCAGTTCTTGCTTGCATATCAACAACTTGCTCGAGATCCTTAAGGCCAACAAGCTTCACATTCTCAGCTGCAACATCCCTAGTAAGATTTTCATTTATCGCTTGTGCCTTTGGAACATAATATTTCAAACCAACAATGCCCAGCAGCACAAGAACAACTATTCCTATTGAAAACAAAAGACCACCAGCATTTTTAATTGAAAAAGCAGCCGATTCTTCTTGTTTATTTTGATGTAGATTTATAGTAGTCATTTTTTCATATTAAGTTAAATTTGCTATTGGCATTTGTTTAACCTAAATTTTGTTTTATTATATTAAAAAAATATTATTCTCTTTTATACTCTTCCATTCCGCGCAAAGCAAGACCAACTGCAACAGAAAAAGAAGCACCGAGCTGACTAACCAATGGCTTTAAATTTGGCTCAAATTCAATTTTTGACCAAGGATTGCCAATAGAAACGCTTTGACCAAGCGCTGCTGAAAAATATTGCTCGAGTCCCTTCATTTTTGAGGTTCCACCTGAAAGAATAATTCCATCCAATTGCTCAATATTATTTTTTTGCATATATGAACTCAAAATTCTTTTCGATTCATTCACAATAAGATCAAGCACCGGAATAAAAAGGGCTGATCCCTTTGTGTTTATAAGGTCCTTATCAGAACGCTTAAAGTCTTCAGCGCGTTGACGAGAGATATTCATACTATCAATAATAGCAGTTGTAATCTCATTTCCACCAGCATCAATATTGCGATTCACTCTCACAACACCCTTTTCAACTAAAATCATATTTGTCGCCCTAGAGCCAATATCAATCACAAAAAAATTTCCCATGTCAGCTCCAACCAGTGAACGTGAGATTGAAAATGTTTCAAGTTCAATAGCACTAACATCGAAATTAACTCCCGAAACAAGCCGATCATAATGCTCAATATCCTTTTTTGGTGCAGCAACCAACAAGACCTTTATTTTCTTACCACCACCCTTTGCGGCATTTTCAGCAGATGGATGCACATCTTGGCTGCGTTCAACAACCTCCCAACTCATTGCAACCTCATCCAAAGAACTTGGAATGTATTTGTGAGCTTCAAAACCAATAGCTTTTGCCAAATCATCCTCTGGCATATCTGGAAATTCAATAAGTGTAATAATTCCAGAAAAGCCAGGAATAGAGACAAAAGCCTTGGAACCATTCTTTAATTTCATTTTTTCAATCAAGCCCCTGAGTGCACTATTCAGCTTTTGTTCATATGAAGAGGCGCCAGTGTCTGAATTGTGATCATTACCACTGTCCCAATTTAAATCAACAATGCCATAATTTTCCAATTTAGCTTTTTGATTTAAATAAGAAAGTTCAACAACCTTAATAGATGATGTTCCAAAATCAATACCAATAAAATGATTTTTACTGCCTGTTAGAAACTCAAACATTTTTGTATTTATATTAAACTTAAGTTAAACTAATTTCATAATTATCATAACACAAATTTAAAAAGCAAACAATATTTTTTTAAAAAAGTTATGAACAGTAAAAAAATAAAGAAGGACCTACTCAAGATTCACAATTTTCTATTGGATACTATTTTTCCAATAAGCTGCATTTGCTGCAAAAAAGAAGGAAACTGGATTTGTCAAAAATGTTTTGCGTCAATCAAAATAAAAGAAGAACATGTTTGCCCAGTTTGTGAAAAAGTTCTCACCCATGCTGGCAGAACATGCGTCAATTGCAAAAATTTTTCAGAAAAAAACTTCCTGTCCGGGCTTTTGCCAGCATGTTCTTATAATCAATCAATTGTTTCCAAGGCAGTTCATCTTTTCAAATACAGATTCATCAAGGACCTTAGTGTTACGCTTGCAAATTTGATGACAAGAGCCGCCCAAAAAACAGAATTTCCAATTCCAGATCTTATAATACCAGTTCCCTTGCATCAAAAAAGACTTCGCTGGAGAGGATTCAATCAATCGCAACTGTTAGCAAGAAAATTTGCCAACAATTTGCTTCCCAATATCAAGCTCAAACTCTCAACCAAAATACTCTTGCGAAATCGCAACACCTCACCACAAATGAACATCGAAGATTGGGTTGGTCGTCAGCAAAACATCTCTGAGGCATTTTCTGTTTCGCCAACAGCAGACATCAAAAATAAAACCGTTCTCCTTGTTGATGACATCGCCACTACCGGTTCAACCATTTTTGAATGTGCCAAAACCCTCAAACTTGCCGGGGCAAAAGAAGTTTTTGCCATTGTAATAGCCCGACAAGAAAACAAAAAATGATTTTGAAAAGTGCTTATTCTCTGACAACCCCAGCATCAACAAGTGCTTGAAAATGATCCGGTTTTTTTATCTTTAAAAATTCCAAAACTTTTCCACGTACATATGAATTTTCCAAACCATTATCGAGGGCAAATTTTTCAATTTTTTTAGCAGCCTCACTCATTTCATTTTTATTTTCAACCAAGAGTTCTATCTCAGCCAAATCATACGTAAAATCTGCCAATTCCCCATCAGACAATTCATAAGCAACAACATCTAAATCTATAATAAATTCTTGTTTTTTAAATTTCTTTCTAGTTGTAATACATCGACAAAATGGCTCGTAAGAAAAATCCTTAATGTCAGACTCAAACTCCTTCACAGCAGGAATAGCAAAAATATCCCTAATTTTTTCTTCGCCTTCAATTTCTTGATATTGCTGAGTTAATCTATTATTCTCATCGTGCATTGGCAATTTCAATTCAAAGTCATCTCCTCTTTTGCGCAGCCAAATATCATTTTTCGTGAGAGAAAACTCAGCCGTATCAAAATACACATCAGTAAACGTTTTTTCACCCAAAAATTCTCCGCCAGCAGTGAGACTCACAATATCATCATTAGAAAGTTTAAATTTTTTTTCAACTTCAAACATACATAAAAAAATATTATCCAATTACCTCAACGTCTTCTTGCTGTGCTATTTTTTCCACCGAAAGACTTTTTCGCATTATCAAAAACGAACCAACAAGCAAAAGCACGTTCATCAAAAATGGCCAATGATGATTATTCAAAAACAATGCCCCTGCCAAAAGAGGTCCAACAATCATTGAAACTGACATGATTGAAGACATGATCCCCATCACCTCTCCGCGTTCAAACTGACCTGCTGAACTGGCAATGCTACTCGAAAGCACCACGCGCAAAGTTGATTGCGCCAAGGTCACAAAAAGAAGTCCGATTCCAAAGAAAAAAATCTTTTGCACATCCATAAAAAGAAAACCAAGAGCCATGAACAAAAAAAGCCAGATCTCCAAAGAGTGCTGATTGAATTTTTTGAGCCAAAACTTCTTGAGACCAACAGTTTGATTCAAAACCAAAATAACGCCCATGGCAGTGAAAAGATATCCCGCCACGGTTGCAGAATAATTGAAAACATCTTTCACATAAATTGCAAAAATTGATTGCATGCCAGCAAAAGCAGTTCCAAACAATAGCCAGACAACATATCTTGATCTCAATTTTCTGTCAGCGGCCCCACGCAGCAATGGCAAAAGAGGGTTGATATCTATTTTTTTGTTTTTCTTTTCTCGATTATTATGCGTCTCCGGCAAGAAAAAAAGTGCGCCAACAGTGTTTAGTGTTGCCAGTGCTCCCACAAACCAAAAAGGCAAAGCTGGGGAAATTCCACTAAGCATTGCCCCAATAACAGGGCCAATAATAAAACCAATACCAAAAACAGCACCAATTATTCCCAAATTAGCAGTTCTCTCCTTGTCATTTTTAGCAATATCAATCAAATAACTTTGTGCAATTGGAAAATTTCCAGCTGCCGCCCCATCAATAATGCGTCCCAAAAAAAGCACCCAAATGGCATGCGCCGAAGCAAAAGTAAACCAGCCAATAGCAGTACTGGCAATGCTCAAAATAAGCACAGGCCTTCTTCCAATGCGATCAGAAAGTGCACCCAAAAATGGACCACTCACAAAAGAGCACAGCGCAAAAACAGCAAACAACAGTGTTATCACAAAAGAAGAAACACCAAAACTTTCCACATAATACGGCAGCACTGGAATAATGATCCCCAATCCAATAACATCAATCAGCACAGTCAAAACTATAATCGCTTTTACTTTTTCAAATTTCATCAATATTATTTCTAAATATTTATAAGGTCAACATATTTAACATAGCAATGTGAGACAATTTTTCTTTTTGGCCAATAGAAAGGACAGTTTCTCCCGAGCTTTTGGATAATGAGTATTTCATCCAAAAGCGTGCCAAAAAGGAAAATAGTTGAGCAATTGCGTAAGACTTAATTTATTTCAAACAATTTCTCACAAGACAAAAATATTATCATATTACTATTTTTTGTGAGATTGTTTTCTTTTTAGGCCATCCGCAGCTCCGCCAGCTGGCGGAAGCGAGGACGAGCAAGCAGTCATAGCTCCCGACTGCGAAGCGTGCCTCAAGAGGAAACAAGCGAAGCAAAAAACAATCCATCATTCTACATTCTTTGCCCGAAATTCCTATTCGACTGCCAAGATTCTTCTTCCTCTTCAACTGGCGTGACGTGATATTTTATCAGCGTAACTTTTGAACCAGCATACACATCGCTCTCATCAGTTTCATCAATCATATTTCTGCGATTTTTTTCATACATTTTCCCCCTTGATTCAATCGTAAAAACATCAAAATATTCAATCGCTTCCTTCATGCCATATTCGCCTTTCACATTCAAATTGATCTCTTTTTCCTCGGTACCCAGATCATCAATCACGATTTTTATTTTCTCTTGATCAAAAATTGCAATCACCTTTCCATTGCTTTTTCCATCGCTCAAAGAATTTTTGACCAATTCAATCAAATAATTTCCCACTGCATACAATTTCCCTGGCGAGGCTGGAGATTTTGATTCTTTGGAAACTTCTTTCCACCAAACACCAACAACTGTCGGAATTGAATGCGCTTGCGAAGCTGAAATTTCCAGTGTTTTTTCAAAAATCACGTCAGTCATACTATTTAATTAATTTTAAAAAATAATCCAACAACTAAATATTGCTCAGCAATGTGAGACTATTTTTATTTTTGGCCAATAGCTGGCGACAGCAGCTTCTTGAGCTTTTGGAAATTGATTATTTTTCCAAAAGCGTGCCAAAAATGAAAATAGTCGAACAATTGCGTATTCATGATAACAAAAAAACAAGCAAGACAAAAACTAAGCTAAATTTCCTCATACACCAACTCCTCACCGCCAATAGAATTTTTGATCACATCAATCACCTTTCCAAAAACCTGAAAATTCCTTTTCATGATTATTGGTCGATATTGTGGATCACTGCTAATTGGAGAAAGGATCACCGCATTAGTAGAAAAACTAATCTGCTTGATCAGCGCCATACCATCTACAATTGCCACCACTTTGTCTTTTTGCTTGATGTCATTTGTCATTTCTGCCAAAACCAGATCGCCACTACAGATTCCAGCATCCACCATTGAATCGCCAAGAGCTCGAAAAACCACAACATTCTCACCTCTGTGACCTTGCAAAAAATCTCGATCAATAGTGACAAATTCATCATGCATATGATCAGCAAAAACATTCATGTTGTCACAACCCGCCGCACTCACAATTGGCAAAACAACTGTATCCAAAATTTCTGAAGTCCTTGAAACAAGCTTGATTCCACGACTGCAGTTGCGCGAGCGAACAATCAAGCCTTTTTTTTCAAGACTCTCCAAATATTGCATCACGCTTCGAGTCGAAGACACTTGCAAAAATTGCATGAGCTCAGTAATGGTTGGCGAAAAACCATTTTTTTCCAAACAATCACAAAGATAATCGAAGACTCGTTTTTGTTTTGACGTTAAAGTTTTTGAATTATTTTTTAACATCGGGCAGTAGAAATTTGAATGGGCTTTGCCCAAAAAAATTATTTTTTATTTTTCCTATTGAAGAAATATTCCTTTAGTCTTCTTTTTATTAATCTCATTCCTTGAGAGGTTTTCAAGTATTTTTCCCTTCTTAGAGCATCTTGTTTGTCTAAGCATGCCTCATAATATATCACTCGCCATGGTGCACCACTTTTAGTCGAAAAATTCAACTTGTGATTATGTTCCTCTAATCTTTTTTTCAAATCAACAGCAAATCCCGTGTAGAATTCGCCTTTTTCTATACTTTCCAAGATATAAACGTAAAACATAATCATTTTTCAAATTTTCACTGCCCGAAACATTTCCCTATTATACATTTTTTATGCCAAGCCAACAATATCGAAGTTATACACACAATATACACAAATTGTGAAATATTAAATGCCTAATACAAGGCATTTAAAACATATACACACTTTTTTATTTTTATACATGTGCATAACTATAATACACAACATATACAAACAAAGATTTAAAATGAAGACATTATTAGTTTTTTTACTTTTTACAAAACAGTCAAATGGTCAGGTGCTGATGGTGCCACATTATCACCCCCCAATAATGGCTCAACATGACCTTCATAGATTTTAATATCATCATAAAGATGCTGCAGAGTGGGACTGTTTATATCATCACCCCAGAATCCATTCTGCGGATTAAACGACACCTGCCCAACAAGATTACTCATAACAGTTGGGATAAGCGTTCCATTTGAACCATTAATGCCAGTAATAGTCTCAAGCAAAACTTCATCCATCCATAGCTTAATCACACCATCCCTAGAATTTGCAATTGGACTTGTTGGCATTTTTATATACATCCTAACCTTGTGCCAAGTGTCACCATAGCCAGGGCTCCATGCAACAGCAGAATATCTTCCCAACGTGCACGTTATTGGATTTCCACCCGTATCACCATTTAACAACCCCAGTGTCTGAAGATTAGTGCAATAACCAGTTTCATTTGTTGAATCATAATCTGGCCATCCAGCTACCCATGTCACAGCTGATGTTGTTGTCATAATGGCAGTCCCTCCAGCATCCTCATGTCCAAGCAATATCCTTTCACCTCCCCATCTGGAAACAGTCCCTCCTATATATTCATCTGTAGTTGAAATAGCCCTTACGCCCTTCATGTTCCAATTTGCAGAGGCATCAGCATTTAAACTAAACTTTTCCCAATAAACAATAGTAATTTCATTTTTATTGAGAGTATTAGTAAGGAATGGATCGTATACATCCCCTTCTGTTGAACCACCAGGGAAAAGAAAGCTTAATGCTTTACCGTTATTATATCCTTGATTCGCTTTTATAGTACTCGTTGTTCCTGCGTTATAACCATGATCAGAATTTCCACCACAATCAATCCAGGCCTGATTGGCATGTGCACCATCCAATCCCGACTCAAAATCACACTGGAATAGCATATCGCCATTGGCGGCATGTGCAAAATCAAATACAACCAAAAACATCATTACCAAAAAAAATATTTTGAAAATATATCTTTGCATTTTTATATTTTACAATAAACTTTTTATTACTATTTTTACTACAAAAGTATGCATCATATTTTTATAATTATAGCACAAAAAATGACTAGCAAGAAAAAATAATACTAATTCAACGCATTATTTTACAACCAAAAACATCTTTTTAATAAACCATAAACGAATCTGCCAGTTCGAATCTCTCCTCTTAATATAAAATCAATAAAACCACCAAAAAGGTGGTTTTATTGATTTATGCGGAGAAGGAGGGATTCGAACCCTCGAGGGGTTTTACCCCCTGCCTCGTTAGCAGTGAGGTGCTTTCGGCCTCTCAGCCACCTCTCCGTATATTAAAAATGTCTTCTTGCAAATGCCCTACCAGATCCAGATTTCAAATATTTTTCAAATTCAAAAGCTTTATACTTATCCTTAAATGCAACATATGAAACCAATTTCACAGGCAATCTGTTTTTTGTTGCTGGAACATTTCCATTTTTATGCAACTCTAATCTTTCTTTCAAGTTAGCACTACATCCAGTATACGGCTTTTTATCGTTACAAGCAAGAATATAAACAAAATAATTATTCATAAACCATACTAGCTTTTGGCTAAATTAACCACTTCCGCCGTCGCAAACTTCAACAGGACTGCTTGTCCGCGTGCCGTCGCCATAGCTTTGGCGACGTGCGACCGAAGTCCGCTTTGGCGGACGAAGGAGGAAGCGAAGAGATTCGAACTCTTGATGGGTCGCCCCATGACAGTTTTCAAGACTGTTGCCTTCAACCGCTCGGCCACGCTTCCTTACTCATTTTCTTCGAAAATACAAAAAACTGATGCCTCGCGTTTGTCCTGGTTTTCTTTTGAAAACCTTCAAATGCTCCTATTTCGCATTTGAACCGCTCGGCCAATGCCTCTTATATTTTCAACCAATATATAATAACAGCTAGAAACATATTTGTAAATATGCTAAAGTTAGCTCAGTAGGAATATAAGAAAATACAAAAATATGCCATTAGACCTTCGAAATTCAAAAACATATACAACTGAAAATAAACAACAACAACAACAACAACAACAACAACAACAACAACAACAACAACCAGAAAATGAAGGCACGGGAAGGATCTTGCATCAATGGCGGGCGCCAGAATTTCAAGTATACCCAAAAAGCACTCGCTGGTATATTGTTTTTAGTATCTTAATCTTTAGTGTTGTGCTCTATGCCCTAATAACAAACAGCCCCATAATGGCCATAACGTTCATATTACTAGGAATTGTTGGTTTTATTTATCTACAAAAAGATCCTCGCATTGTAACATTCTCAATCACCACCAAGGGCATTATTGCTGACAGAGAAATGTATTCATATGAAAACATTCATTCTTTTTGGATTTTTTATGAACTACCACACACCAAAACCATCAGCCTCCACACCAAAGCATCAATGCTTCCCTTTGTTCACATTCCACTTGACGATGAGGATCCAGTTGCATTGCGAGAGCTTTTAATGCAAGACATCCCAGAGATAAAACAAGATCCAGGACTAATTGACACCCTTGAGAGAGTTTTGCATATCTAAGCAAAAATCAAAATACAATAGCCAAAATATAGCAAAGAACTTGGAAGTATTTACTTTTTTTACTTTATATTGTACACTATATTTTGCATATTACATGATGATTTTTGTATTTTTATTGTCTATTGTATTTTGCATATTGCGTTTTGAAAAGTGCTTGTAGCTCAGTGGATAGAGCGTCTGGTTGCGGTCCAGAAGGTCGCAGGTCCGATTCCTGCCTAGCACACAAAGAACAGAGTGAATTGGGGGCTTGGAGTGAGTGAACGATTTTAATAATGTCAGGACTTTTAAGTCTTGACATTTTTGATTAAAAAGAGTATAATATCAAGTTAGTGCTCAAGATAGTTTTTTTAACAATTTTATTTCAAAATAGCCTCAAACGGCTATATATCCCAAAGGAAGAAGGAGAACACCATGGCAACTGCAACAGAAAGAGCGGAGAAAAATTTTAAGGTAAAAATGCAAGGAGCTGCAAACAAAATGAGGATATTTTTACTATCTTCAAAAGATGCAGCAAAATCTGTCATTGAAAAACAGTACGTAGGAACAATGGCAAGGATTGCCTCAGGAGATTTTGGTAATTGCGAAAATTGCAATGGACCGATGCCGATTGCTGCCCTCAACCGGAATTTCTTCGAAACAACATGCTGCGAAGATTGTAAACAGAAATTGCAATTTCAAAAACTTTCTGAAAAAATCATTTCATTGGAAGGAGAAATTAAAGAGATTGAAAAATCAGTTCGCCAAACACTAATAGATGAATCAACGAATTGCAGCATTTCCAATCACCCAGCTGATCAGTCAAAATTACCAAATTATAAGCTGGATCATCTTCTTCCAAATAAAAAAAAGTTATTATCTCAGTACAAAACAGCAATTAAAATGCACCAAGAAGGTACATATGGAGTTTGTGAAGAGTGCGGAAAGGATATTAATCCTGCTCGCCTGGAGGTATCGCCAAGTTCAAATAGATGTGTAGAGTGCAAAACAAAAATTGAAGAAAGAAGCAAGGTCTCATCTGGTTATGGAAACAAAGTTTCAATAAACAGACTAAGACAAGCGGTCTATATCTAGAGTATAATTTCAAAGCGACTCACATGAAACATGTGGGTCGCTTTTCTTTTTTCTCAAAAATAAACTGGCGGCGTGAGACCACTTTTCTTCTTGGCCAACAGCTAGCGACAGCAGCTCTTGAGCTTTTGGAAATTGAGCATTTTTCCAAAAGTGTGCCAAAAGGAAAGGTGGTCGAACAAACACGTTGCAAAAATGCTCAAACTTATCACTAGATGTGTTGCATACAATAAGATATACTTGCAGCATGATCACATTGCAAACAAAACTAGACCAACTCCCCCGCTTTAGCAAGAAATATGTTGATGCACTGGATAAACTTAATCTCAAAACAGTTGAGGATTTTTTGTTGCACTTTCCTTTTCGCTATGAAGATTATTCTGAAAGAATTCAGATTAAAGATTTGAAAAATGGCGAAACCGCCACCATCATGGGCGAGGTTGTTTCCAGCAAAGTTGTTCGCACTTGGAAAAAAAAGATGATGATCACCGAATGCTTTGTGGCCGATGAAACTGGCAGCGTGCGAGCCGTTTGGTTCAATCAGCCATATATCAGTGATTCATTAACGACTGGCAAAGGCGTGCGAATTTCAGGCAAGGTTTCCCAGGATCCAAAAGGACTATTTTTTTCAAATTCAGCTTGGGAACTTTCTTCGCGCACGCCAACCAACACCGGCAGACTTGTTCCAATATATCCAGAAACAGAAGGGCTCACTTCGCGTTGGATTCGCTGGCAAATGCAAAACTTGATTGAACATGCAGAAAAACTTGTTGACCCGATTCCAGAAAACATTATCAAGGGGCTGCATTTGCCGCTACTCAAAGATGCAGTACGTTTTTTGCATTTTCCAAAAACATTGCATGAATTTGAATTAGCACAAAAACGTTTTGCCTTCCAACAAATGTTTTTGGTTCAACTTGCAACGCAGAAAATAAAAATATCCTGGGACAAACAAACAGCCGCTTCAATCAAATTTGAACAAGCTTTTATCAAAAAATTTGTTGACTCACTTCCCTTTACACTTACGGACGCTCAAAGAAAAGCATCGTTTCAAATATTGAAAGATCTTGAAAAACCCTTGCCTATGAACAGACTTTTAAATGGTGACGTTGGTTCTGGCAAAACTATCGTGGCGGCCATTGCCAGCTTGCAAGCTATCAATGCTGGCTTTCAGGCTTCACTAATGGCGCCAACTGAAATCTTGGCCAGACAGCATTTCGAAAGCATATCAAAACTTTTTAAACCTTACAATATTTCCGTTGCATTATTAACAAATGCATATCAAGAAATTTCATCATGTCATTCCGGGCTTGACCCAGAATCCAGCAATCTTCAGCAATCAGCAATTAACCTGGATTCCCATTTTCACGGGAATGACAAAGAAACAAATAAAAGCAACAATAAAAAAATTTCAAAAGTTAAAATTAAAGAAAATTTATTAAAAAAATTAGGCGATGGAGAAATAAACATCATCATTGGCACACATGCTCTGATTCAAGAAAAGGTAAGATTCAAAAATTTGGCACTTGTTATTGTTGATGAACAACATCGCTTTGGCGTGGCGCAGCGCGCATATCTGCAGCAACAAATAGAAAAAATTAATGATGGTCTGCCAGGAAAAATCCCACATCTTTTGACCATGACAGCCACTCCAATTCCTCGCACACTAACCTTGGCATATTTTGGAAATCTTGAACTTTCAATTTTAAATGAAATGCCAAAAAACCGAAAACAAATTGAAACAAAAATTGTGCCACCAAGCAAAAGAAATGATGCCTATGATTTTGTGCACGACCAAATCAAAAAAGGACATCAAGCTTTTATTATCTTCCCCCTAGTAGAAGAATCAGAAAAATTAACCGAACTAAAAGCTGCCACCCAAGAGCATGCCAGATTGTCAGCAGAAATTTTTCCAAATTTGAAACTTGGATTGTTGCATGGAAAATTAAAATCCAAAGAAAAAGAGGCTGTGATGGAAGATTTTAAAAACAAAAAATATGACATCTTAATTGCAACATCTGTGGTTGAAGTTGGTATTGATATTCCAAATGCCACAGTCATCATGATCGAAGATGCTGAAAGATTTGGACTCTCACAATTGCATCAATTTCGTGGACGTGTTGGCAGAAGCGAAAAACAATCACATTGCTTTCTTTTCACTTCTAGCAAAACAACTAAAGCAAAATCAAGACTTGGAGCCATGGAAGAAACTTCCAATGGCTTTGCGATCGCTGAGGAAGATTTGAAATTGCGCGGACCAGGAGAGTTTCTAGGCACAAGACAATCTGGCTTGCCTGACATCTCCATGGAACATTTGGCCAATGTAAAACTAATAGAAATAGCGCATGACTATGCCGAGCAAACATTGCAAAACAGTCCTGACCTGAAAGAATATCCACTCTTACAAAAAGAGCTTGGAAAATTTCAAAGCAATACGCATCTTGAATAATGTATCTTTATTTGTTAGAATTAACAAGTATTTTCATGTAGTAATTAAGCCTTGCTGGCTTAAGTTTGTATTTTTAATTTTCAATTCTCAATTTTCAATTCTCAATCAATTTTCAAATTTACAATATATCAATTAACTTATTGTAAATTCAATGTAAATTGATCATTGGTAATTGATCATTGAATCTATTATGAATTCAGAAATTTTCAAAGCCTATGATATTCGCGGAGTTTATCCGACAGAAATAAATGAACTAGATGTATACAAAACAGCTGTTGCTATTTGTCAATTCCTGGAACCAACAGAATTGGTCGTTGGCTCTGACGTGCGACTTTCCTCACCTGCTCTGAAAAGAGCAGCCATCAAAGCCATCACTGATCAGGGAATCAGAGTCATCGATGTCGGAGAAATTTCAACAGACATGCTCTACTACGCCGTTGGTCACTATGGCTATGCTGGAGGATTGACCATCACAGCCTCACACAATCCAAAAGAATATAACGGCATGAAAATTGTGCGCGAAGAATCTCGTCCAATTTCTTCCGACTCAGGACTTTTCATCATCAGAGACATAGCCTTTGGATTGGAAATTGACGAAACAGTATTAAAGGGAGATATTAACGAATCTTTAATTGAACACAAAGACATCATGGACAGCTATGCTCGAAAAGTTCGAACATTTGCAAATCTTGACCCAATCAAACCGTTCAAAATAATAGCCAATCCAAATTTTGGAGTTGGAGGAAGAGCGTTGGAAAAAATATTAGCAGGAACAAGCATAGAAATAATAAAACTAAACTATGAAAGTGATGGTAATTTTCCCAAAGGAAGACCGGATCCGCTTATTCCAGAAAACAGAGAAGAAATTTCGCGTCTGGTTGTTGAACATGGTGCTGATTTTGGAGTAGCTTGGGATGCTGATGCTGACAGATGTTTTTTCTTTACTGAAAAAGGAGAATTCATTGAAGGATATTTCATAACAGCGCTTCTTGCCAGGATCTTTTTAAAACGGAACAATGATCAAAAAATTGTACACGACACCAGACTAACTTGGGCCATTGAAGATATTGTTTCCACTCTTGGAGGAAAAAATGTCCCAACCAAAGCAGGACATTCTTTCATCAAGGAACGCATGCGCAAAGAAAATGCAGTCTTTGGAGGTGAGATGAGTGCCCACTACTATTTCCGTGATTATTATTTCTGTGACTGTGGTATGATTCCACTTGTCATGATGATTGAATATCTCTCAGGACACAACAGGCCACTTTCCATGCTAATGCGAGATACTTTTTGGAAAAAATATTTTGTCAGTGGCGAAATAAACGTGCATGTCAGAGATGTTCTAACAGTCATAGCAAACGCGCGCGCTAGATATGAAAAGCAAGCCACCTCATTTGATGAGCAAGATGGAATTTCACTAAACTTTGTTGACAAAGAAAACGAAAGCAAAAGCTGGCGCTTCAGTGTTCGTGGATCAAACACTGAGCCTCTTATTCGTCTTAATGTGGAAGCAAAATCCAAAGAATTAATGGAAGAAAAAAGAGACGAATTGCTAGCATTCATTAGTGCCTAATTTTTTGCACAAAAATACAAAGCAACAAAAAAATCACCATCATTCAATTGATTGGTGATTTTTTGTTTTCATTGAAAATAAAGTTCTAGAGCACAAATCCTATTTTATTTTTAACTTCTATTAGTTTTGCTTGCGCCAATGGCTTCACCTTATCCGCGCCAGCACGAAGAATTTCCAGCACTTCATCATCAGAAATTGCATGAAACTTTTCCTGGAAAGGCTTCAAAAAACCAACCACAACATCAGCCAAATCAGATTTAAAATCTCCGTAGCCTTTGCCAACATACATTCTCTCAATTTCACTAGCAGCTTTTCCAGAGAAAGAAGCGTAGATATTAATAAGGTTTTTCAGTGCTGGTTTTTCATCGCTATACACAATTTCACTGCCAGAATCAGTTACTGCTTTTTTTATTTTGCGCCTAATCACCTCTTCACTATCAAGCAAAGAAATATAATTATATTCGGAAGCAGCTGATTTGCTCATTTTTTTTGTTGCGTCATCAAGACCCATGACACGCATTCCTTCTTCTTTGATGAAAGACTTTGGAACAATAAAAGTTTCTCCAAATTTTTGATTAAACCTTTTAGCCAAATCTCGAGCCAATTCCACATGCTGTTTTTGATCCTCACCAACTGGCACAACTTCCGTTCCATACAGCAAAATATCAGCAGCCATTAAAACTGGATAATCAAACAAGCCAACGCCAGCACCTTCCTTGCCCTCTTTTTGAGCCTTATCCTTAAACTGAGTCATCTTTTCCAATTCGGCAATTTTTGTTATTGTGTTCAAAATCCACATAAGCTCAGCATGCGCGGACACTTGCGATTGCACAAAAATTGCAGATTTGGAAGGGTCTATGCCAGCCGCCAAATAAATCTTTGCAATTTCAATAGTTCTTTTTCTGAGCACCTCAGGATCCTGTTGAACTGTTATGGCATGCATATCCACCACGCAAAAAATACAATCAAACTCATCCTGCATCTTGACCCAATTAGCAATCGATCCCAAATAGTTTCCGATGTGCAAATTTCCGCTTGGCTGAATTCCTGAAAAAATTCTCTTTTTATTATCCATATGATTTAACGGTGAATATTATATTTATAAATCAATGATAACCAAAATACACTTATTTTGCAAACAAAAAACTCAGCCTATGGCTGAGTTTTTCAAAAATAAACAAAACTATAATAGCTACTATACTTCAATAACCACAGGAAGAACCATTGGTCTGCGTTCTGTTTTGGTGTACAAAAATGATCCCACAGCTTCACGAATATTATTCTTAACGTAATCCCAGTTGACACTAACATCAGGAGAAGTTTTTTCCTTAACAACTTTTTCAACCACACGCTTGGTAGCATTTACCAAATCAAAATTTTCTTTCACGAAAATAAAGCCACGAGAAGTTATTTGCGGAGAGCCAATAATCTTTTTAGTTTTTGAATCAATGATAACCACAATCATAAACATTCCATCTTTGGCCAACAATTGTCTATCTCTAAGCACAATTTCTCCCACATCTCCCACACCAAGACCGTCTACCATGACATAGCTTGTATCAATTTTTTGAGCAAGCAGTTTTGCCTTTCCTTCATGGAATTCAAGTTGATTTCCATTATCAAGCACAAAAATATTGTCCTTTTTAATTCCAACTCGCTCTCCCAATTTGGCAGCCTCTTTCAAAAAGTAATGATTTGCATATACTGGCAAGAAATAGTCAGGATTAATCTGACGCAAAATATCACGGATATCAAAAGCATTGCTGTGACCACTAGTGTGCACATCCAAAATATCACTATGAATAACATTGTCGCACTTGCGATACAAATCATCTTTCAATCTTTGAATAGTTCTTTCATTACCAGGAATAACAGAAGAAGAAAAAATAATAGTGTCCTCTTTGAGAATATGAATAAAGCGATGTTCATCATTAACAATCCTTGAAAGCACAGCATTTCCTTCACCTTGCGCTCCTGTGCAGATAACCACTACTTTATTTCTTGGAAACTTGTGGATCTCATTAACTGAAATCAGAGTCTGCTTATGAGCTTTAATATATCCAAGTTCTTTAGCTATTTCAATATTCATTTTCATGCTATACCCATCCAAGGCAACTTTTTTTCCAATAGATTCAGCATATTCAATAATTTTTCCAATACGCTTAATCTGAGAAGAAAATGTTCCAATAATAACAGTACCTTTGGCGTTAGCAACCAACTCATCCAAATTTTTGTACATTTCAACTTCTGATTTTTGCACTGGCCTGTTGTCAGTTGCTCCCAAACTTTCCAACATCAAAATTCTTGGCGAAGGCAATTTAGCAAGATGTTCATAGGTAACAACGCTGTGATCAGTTGGATTTTTGTCCATGGTCCAATCTCCAGGATGAATAATGGTCCCATCTGGAGTTTTGATAATCACACCAACAGCATCCATCACGGAATGCTCAACATCAAAAAATTCTATTTCAAATTTACCAAGTCTAACCTTATCAGTAATCGCATTGATTCTGATTATTTTTAAGTTCTGAGCTGAATTGGTATCATAGTCCTCCATTTTCTTTTTAACTAGTGCTAGCGTCAAATCTCGCCCCACAATAGGAGGATATCCAAGCTCGCGTAGCAAAATAGGAGCTGCACCAATATGATCAAGATGGCCATGACTCAAAATAACACCACGTACATTTTTTTCCTTACCCTTAAGGTAATTTATATTAGGAATAATATAATCAATTCCAGGCATGTCCTCTTCTGGAAATTGAATTCCCATATCCAAGATAATAATGTCTCCATCATATTCAAACATGGTCATGTTGCGACCAACCTCTTCATTTCCTCCCATTGGAGTGATGCGCAAATTCTTACTTGGCGCATTGCCGACAGCAATTTGAACCTTGCGAGAACCACTAAGTGGTCTTATTGATTTTTTATTGGTTTTTTTAGCATGCTCCAAATTTGCATGAGCAGGTTTACTGCCATCTTGTTGTTTTTTAAACATATTTTTTTCATCAAAACAAGTAAGGTATTATCGATTTTTTGTTATTAAATTAAAAGTTGATAATGTTACTTAAATTAAAAGTATTAATTGGCAATAGTAAAAACCTCCTAAAAAGAGAATCTTTTTTTTATTTAAAAGCTTGTTTTTTAATTATTCTTCAAAATTTTAATTTTGCCAAAACAATATATACCAAAAAGGTAAACTGTTTTGAAGAAAGAAGCTTTAAACAAGGTAAAATTCAAGAAGTATTACTTATTGAATCAATTGTACATGTATATAGGTATTTTGTCAATAGCAAAAACCAAAAGCCATCTAGCGACCATATTCATCGTCATATCTAACAATATCATCCTCTTCCAAATAATCGCCAGTTTGAACTTCAATAATTTCCAAGTTTTTCTTGCCTGGATTTGAAAGTCTGTGCTTGGCCAAGGCTGGGATATAGGTGCTTTGATTTTCTGTCAGTGTTAATTCGCTTTGGCCATTAACAACACCAGCGGTGCCACACACCACAACCCAATGCTCACTCCTACGTTGATGTGACTGCAAACTCAATGTTGCTCCAGGATACACAGTAATCTTTTTTACCTTATGATTTGCTTCATTGATAAGCACTTCATATTTTCCCCAGGGACGATACCCAATCAAACTATGTTCAACTTCGGTATAATTATTTTCCCTCAAATATTCCACAACTTTTTTAATCTCACTACTTTTCCCTTTCTTTTGAACCAAAATAACATCATTATTTTCAACAATATTAACATCTTCCATGCCGACAGTTACAATCAATTTATTACTAATCGAATTGGTATAAATATTTTTTGAATCAAATCCCAAATGTTTTGGATCCTGTTTTTCATTTCTATTTGCAATTTCAGACAAAATGTCAAATGATCCAATGTCGTTCCAATCAAAATCTCCTTCAAACATGATGACTTTTCTTGATCTCTCAGCAAGCACATAATCAATAGCGATTTTTGGCAAAGCTTGAAAATTTTCAACAAATTCAGCAAATGGTTTTGAAAATAACTCAAAAATATCCTTGTCGCAAATCTCCAATTCGTCTTGAAATGTTTTTGCGCAAAAAAGATACATGCCAGCATTCCAAACATATTTTTTTGTTTCCAAAAATTTCTTTGCCAATTCCAAATCAGGCTTTTCCTTGAAAGCTGAAACTCTATAATATCCATCGATTTTCTCACCTTTTTCAATATACCCCAATCCAGTATCAGCTTTGGTCGGAGTAATCCCAATAAGTCCGATATTATCATTCAAGCAAGCCAAAGCATTCTTCACCAAATCCAAATAAACATCTTTTTTTCCAATATAATGATCAGAATGAACTTCAATAATTGGAGCATTTTTATCAATTCCAATAACATCACACAAATATTTTACCGCCAACATGATTGCGGGAGTGGTGTCTCTTGAACTCGGCTCAACAATAATTTGTTCTTTTTTAAAATCAGCATATACCTCACGTATCTGATTAAGCACATTAAAAAAATTATCCTTATCAGTAACAATGTAAATATTTTCTTTTGAAATTGCGCCAGCCATACGCTCAAAAGTTTCCTGAATCAAAGATTTGTCAGAATATAATTTCAAAAATGGTTTTGGAAAGTTTCGACGAGAAAGTGGCCAAAGCCTTGTTCCACTGCCACCACAAAGAATAATGCTATACATATAATACTTAAGTTAAAACTTATAAAAAAGAAAAAAATTAATCCACAATCAAAAGACCTCCAAAGTCAGCACTTTCAACACTTTTATACAGTGGGTTTTTTCGAAGTGCTGGTTTTCCCTCATGTTCAACAACATAATATGCAAAGCCCTTCATTTTTTTTACCAACTCATAGTCAGCATGTCCAGGAAAACTCGAAGGATCCCTGTCTTCAAAATCAACAGGACTATCATCAATAGTAACAAAATAAGTTTCTCCCACATTAGCCAAAAGATGTCCAAACTTAGAAGGCATAAAAACCTTGTCTCCAGCGCCAACAACAACAGCCTTAAACTCAGCAACTTCACCTGCAATCATTTTTCCATTTTCATCTTCCGCCAATTTTTGTAGTAAGGCCACTCCATTTCCAAAAGCAATAGTATAATGCTCACTAAGCTCGCCCACATGATAATGACCATATGTCTTAATATATTCACCAGAAATTGTTCCTGGCTCCCAAACAGTGGTATTTTTCTGATCAACACCACCGCGGATCATGTAATAATGAATAGCAGGACCATCTCCATTTGGATCCATAAGCACATCTTGCATTTTTTCATGTGTTCTGGCAGCATAGTGCTTTGACACATTGGTAAAGTCAATATTCATCTTTTTAAATAGTTTTAATATTTATATTTAACTTTTTAATTATTTTGAAATACGTTTTGTTTTCACAAACCATTTGTTAATGTCCACAAATCTTTGTGCTGGATTATTTATATTAGCAACATCAACTCCTTTAACACTTGTATTGATTGGATAAAGATAAAATCTGGAATACAAGAAAATTGCTGGATTTTCTTTTGTCAAAATATCCTGAAAATTCTGATAATCTTCTATGCGCTTTTGTTGATCTGTTTGCTGTCTCAAATCCTCCAACAATCCATCAACATCCTTGTTATCAAAAAGTGACAAGTTCAAGCCTGGATCGCGCTTTTGCGAAGAATGCCAAAATGAATATAGATCTGGATTAAAATTCAATGCCTGTCCAAACAAAATACTATCATACTCACGCGTGCGAATATAATTTTGCTGCAAATCCGAAACACTTAAGCTTTTTAAATTCACCCTAACTCCTATTTTTAACCATTGCTGCTTCAGCAGTTCGGCAGTCTGATTTAGCTCTGGCCAATCAGCTGTTACCAATTCAAATTCCAGCAAATGCCCATCCTTTTTCCGAATATTTTCATTTTTGTCCATCGCCCAACCTGCTTCATCCAAAATTTTATTAGCACTTTCAATATCACCACCAGCTGCACCAATATTTTTATAACCTAACATTTGAGGAAAAAGTGGTGATGACAAGGCCATACCCTTGCCATAGAGTAATTTATCAATAATCTCTTGCTTATTAACACTAACTGCCAATGCCATACGAACAGCATCATTTGCCAGTGCAAAACTCTTTGTTTGATTGAAAAACACTGAAAAATAACGAGGAATAACAAGTTCTTTAACATTAGTACTTTTTGAATTTTTAATATCCTTAATACTCTCTGGTGGAATACTGCCCATACCCATAATTTCTTTTTTATTATAAGCAGCAATCAATTGATCATCATCAGGATAAAAATTAAAAGTAATTTTTGAAACATATGGAACACCATCATAGTAATTTTTATTAGCAGTCAGCTGCAGCGTCAAAATATTTCCACCAGAATCTTTTTGAAAACTAGCAAAAGAATATGGACCACATCCGATTGGATGCAAGTTATTCTCAGCCAGGGCAAACTTTTCAGGTGCAATATTTTCCCAAGCATGCTTAGGCAAAAGCCCAATAGTCAAATTCTCCAAAAAGCCAACATACGGATTTTTCAAAGAAAACTTAACAGTATAATCATCAATCAAGCTAACTTCAACACCCTGTAGTCCTTGGCGAAGCGGGCTTTTATATGCCGGGTCTTGCAAAATGTTAAAAGTGAAAAACACATCACTAGCATTTAGAGATATTCCATCATGCCAAAGAACGCCTTTTTTAATTGAAATTGTATACTCGCGCTGATCCTCTGAGATAGAATAATTTTCCGCCAAATCCTTAACAACTTTCCCGTCTTTATCATATTTAAAAAGACCAGTAAAAATAAGCTGCGAAAGATCACTATCTGCCCCACTTGTCTGAGAAAGCAATGGATTAATATACAATGGTTGTCCCACTATTCCTTCAATATATTCACCACCAATTTTAGGAACAGCCTTAGTCATGTTCAAATAAAAGGAATCAATCCAGACAAACAAAGAAACTGCAATAATCAAAAGCAGAACAGTTACAATAAATTTCTCTTTGAATGTAAGTATTTTGCCGATAGCTTTCCAGTTTTTTGGCAAAAGATATTTTATTTTATCATCTGAATAACTACTAATAAGTTTGAATATAAAAAAATTATTCCAAAAAACTAACGATTCGCGATTATCATTGTTGCAATGGCCAGCACAATAAAAACAAAACCAAGTGTTGCAGAAAAGTAAAAAAGAAATTTCTCCATGCCTCTTTTTGTGTAATAGCCACCAAAATCACCACCAAAAGCACTAGAAAGTCCACTTCCTCTATTTTGCAAAAGTATTGAAACAGTAAGCAAGATTGCAACGATCAACTGAACAATTGTAATTATTTTCATCTATATTTTTTAAATATTTAAACAGTCATACTCAAATACAAATTTAGCAAAAATAGGCTTTAAAGTCAACCTTGTCTTGCTTTTCTTGGCTCTAATTGGCACTTAGCTGCTCTATTTTATCCTTAAATTTCTCAAAAATTGCTGGCCCATGCGGACTTGGTAAAAACATTAAGGCATCATCATTAGCATACACCAAGCTGCCTTCTTGATGAGTTTTGGGGTTTTGCATGATTTGTTTTTTTTCAATTGCCTTGAGGTTCTCTTCAATCCAACTTGAAGAAAAAATCAACTCGCCAAATTTCCTAATCCGCCTACTAGGAACGGTATCTTTAATAGTCCTAAGCGGAGCAAGCATTGATAAGTCATAATTAGGTTTCATGTTTTTGATCCACTGATTTTTCATTTGAAAACGATTAAACACTTCCCAACCAAATAGCGGAAACATAAACATATATTCATTAGCTGAAAACAAATCCTTAGTTATTATCTCCAAAGATTCTTCTGTTACAAAAAAGTTCAAACAAGCCCTGTCGGCAATATTTTTTCCATGTCTTCTTTTTCCAACAAGATGCAAAAGCATAGTCACAAGTGTCCTACCAGTCCAGATCTTTCCAGCCTGTAGCACAATCAAAAGATCAAGATCGCTTGATTTTTTAGCATTCTTCATAGCAAGCGCACCCGTAACACCAATCATTCGCACAAAGGGAACAAATCTAAGCAAATTTACAATCCTTTGCAATTTTCTTATTTTTACTGTAGAAATTTTTCCAGCGACAATTCTTTTTTCCACCAAAAATCCCCTACCTTTCAGAAAATAAAAACCACTTGAGTGTTCAATGAATTTGGCAAGATGCTTGTCATAAATATGCTTTATAACATCTAAGAGCGTGGGGGCAAAAACATCACCAACTTCTATCGAATAATCTGTCCTAATCAAATATTTCCATATTTCAAAGACAGTCAATGGATAATCGAGAGCATCATAATAAATGATAGTTGCTAAGATATTTTTATTTAATTTATCAGACATATTTCTTGGCTATTATCAAGCGACATTTTCATTTTTATTAACAAAATCAACAACAAAAACGCTCAGTGATGTTGCAATAGGAACCGCCAAAATTGCACCCAAAACTCCACCAAGCTTAGCACCAATAAGCAAAACCAAGATAACAACTACCGGATTCAAACCCACGGCTTTTTTCATAACCTGTGGCACAATGACATGACTCTCTAGCTGCTGAATAAGCGTCAACGAACCAAGCACAATCAAGCCAGTCATAGGAGAAATAAGAAAACCAACAAGTGAAGCTAGCGTTGCAGAAATAATCGGACCAAGATACGGCACAATCTCCAAAATTCCAGCAAGCAGCGCCAAAATCAAAGCATATGGAACATGAAAAATAGACAATACCGTAAAATCAAGCACGAAAATAATAAGCATCAACACCATTTGTCCAAGCATCCATTTTCCAATTTTATTTTTAATTCTATCGGCAACAGAAACAACGTATTTCTGATGATCTTCGGGTGTAACTGAAATCAAAAATCTATTCATACCATCCTCTTTGACTGACATATAAAATGTCAAAGCAAGCACCACTAAGATAGAAATAAAAAAAGAAAAAACACTAACTGTTGTTGAAAATATCTGACCAGATGATTGTGAAAAATTTCCAGCAATATTGCGGAAAAATTCATGACTATTAAATGTTATACCATAAGAACTTGCATATTGTTCGATTCCGAAGAATGTTTGAGAAAAAGTTTCATTATAATTTGGAAGATTTTGAGAAAAACTTGCAAGCTGACTTACAAGTGGCGGAATAAGCAAGAAGAAAAGCATCCCAACAAAACTTAGCAGTGCAATATAAATCATAATCACACCAAGTGACCTATTGATCCTGCGTTTTGACAACCAATCGATCGCGGGATCAAGTGTGGCTGTCAAAATAACAGACAAAAAGAAAAGAGCCACAATATCGCGCACTAAATACAAAAAACATAATCCCAAAATTATTGCAATTGTCTTTACAACAAAACTAGTTGATATTTCAATTTTTGTATTATTCATAATCTTAGACTTAAAATTTCAATATTTTCTCAAATTTTTTGTCACTCTTGTGTGGTCCAACCACAGCCAAATTTAATTTACTATTAGTAAAAATATCCTTACTAACTCGCAAAATATCATCAACTGTTACAGCATCAACCAAAGCAAAAACCTCTTTTGGTGTTATAATCTTTTCTTTGTGCATTTCTTGATCAATAAAAAACATAGCCACATCATCAGAAGCTTCCAGTCCCATCACGGCTCGCCCTTTCACATAATCCTTAGCCTTTTGCAGCTCTTTCTCACTAACATATTCAGTAGCAATTTTTTTGTATTCAAACAAAATTGCATCCACGGCTTGCTCAATTTTTCCATGCTCAACTCCAGCTTGTGTAGCAATGTAGCCACAATCTTGATAGGTATCAACACTAGTGTGCACAAAATATGCCAAACCTCGACGCTCACGAATTTCAATAAAAAGCCTACTACTCATATTTCCACCAAGAATAATTGAAAGCAGAGCCAACACATAACGATCTTTATGATCCTGTTTATATCCGCGCACACCCAAAATAAAATGTGTTTGTTCTGTTTTTTTCAACTTAATTCTAATGGCTGGAGAAGTTTGTTTTTCCACAACTTTTTTCAGTGGAATTTTTTTACCAGCTTGAAATACAGCAAAATGTTTCTGCAATTGAGTGATGATCTCATTTTCATTAAATTTTCCAGCCACACAAACAACTGTTTCATTGGCGTTATAATGCTTCTTAATATAAGAAATAAAGTCCTTGCGCTTAAAATCAGAAATTGTTTTTTTGTATCCAACAATTCCACGGCCCAATGATTGATCACCGTATAGTATTTTTTCAAATTCATCGCCAACACTTCTGCGTGGCTCATCTTCATACATACTAAGCTCCTGCAAAATTGGACCTCTCTCCCTATCTATTTCAACTTGTTCAAGTTTTGAATTCAAGAAAATATCACAAATAACATCCACCGCCTTATTAATATGACGTGAATCAACTTTTGCATAATAAGCAGTTTTGTCCTTGGCTGTAAAAGCATTAAACTCTCCACCAATAGCATCAAGCTCCTCGGAAATTGATTGCGCTGTTGGCCTATTTTTGGTCCCCTTGAAAAACATATGCTCAATAAAATGTGAAAGTCCTGCCTGCTTTTCACTTTCATAGCGCGAACCAACACCAACCATCAGCATCACAGTTGCAGTCTGAGTGCCCTTCACTGGAATCGTCAAAACTCTTAGTCCATTTTTTAGAGTTGTTTTTTTGTAAAGCATGTTTTTAATTTCCAATTTTGAATTTCCAATTTTGAATTTTGAATTTTGAATTTTGAATGAATTTTTAATGTTTAAATTTTGAAACATTAAGTCATTCAATCTTGATTCTAAATTCGAAATTATGATTTCAAAATTATAGAACTCTCTATACTTAATTATTTAAATTATTTCTTCTTGATAATATTTTTAACTCTACTAACCCTAATAAGCCCAGAACATGGCACAATCTCAATTCCCTTTTTCTCAAGCTCATCCAAAAATAAATTCATACCAATAGAATCAGAAGAAATATGCCCAGCAATTACGACATTAATATGTGCAGCCTCTGCTTCCTTGCGATGCTCCTCACTTTGGTGCATTGAGATAATCGTTCCAATTCCTGCTTGTGACATTTTTTCATACATCTTTGAACTTCCAGATGTTCCACCAGTTATTTCAGAAAAAGCAATTTTTCCCACTGAGTTTTCCTCGCTTCCAGTGAAAAGACGTGGACCAGCTCCTCGCAATTGAGCCTCCCTATATTCAGGAATTTCCATTAGTGACTTTAGAATTTCGCCAACTGTTTCAGGATTATCTTTTTTTATTTTAGCTTCCACAAATCTTGCCACCAAATTATCAGCCGGGGTATGCACATTCATAAAATTCATACCAAGTAAACGTGCAGAATCAACTTCCTTGAAGTGATTTGAAGCGCTCACGCCACGACTAACCTCGCCAATACGAATCTTCATCAAACCCTCTGCAATATTAATAGGCACGCCATATTGACTAAGCAAATCAGCTTGAATATGCATCACGTCTGAAAGATCAGCCAAAGCCTTGCCTTCTGGATGATGACCGATTACCAAATCAACCTGACCATCACTGCTGTGATTTGAAAGATAACGAGCAATCATAAGCTCACCACTATCAATATCAATACCAGCCATAATTTTTTTAATCTCTTTTGCTCCACCATCAAAATGGATTCTCGAATCAAGATATGGATTTGCAAAACGCTCTTTGTCAAAAAGTTCCTTTTTTTCCGTAGAAAGTTCCTCGTATTTGTCTTTTTCTCGCTTTAGTATTTTTTGAATTTTTTCCTTGGGGCGAAAATCAGCAGCAATTCCCATCTCAATAGCTAAATTATAAATTTCTTGGATATTCATATTTTTTAATTTAATATTATTAAGCAATTTTTCTGAGCAATGAAAATGGTTTAATATTTTTTTTATTAATTTGTAAATAATAAAAATTATCATGCCCACCATGAGCAGAAACAACTTCCCCTCTATCTTTATTCAAAATCTTTTTTATGATAATTGTAGTATTTTTTTCGCTATCAACAAGCTCAATTTTGTCTCCAGATTTGATAACATTATGAATCTTGGCGATCAACTCATTGCCATTAACTTCAATAATTTCACCCACAAATTGAAATTCGGTATTATTTTGTTGCCCTGAAAAACTGTGCTGAGGTTCATTTCCATGCAAAAATCCTTCCGTATAGCCACGATTAGCATTTTTTGCAAGCTCCTTAGCTGACCATTTTTCAATTTTTTTAATAGCAGCATCATCAACATTGCTTTCAATAGCATCCAAAACTTTTCGATAAGCCCTACAAACATTGGCAACATAAGAAACACTCTTGTTGCGTCCCTCCACCTTAAATGAAGTCACGCCAGCATTTCGCAATTCTTGCAAATATAACAACAGGTTCAGATCCTTGGAATTGAAAAAATATGTTCCATGCGAATCCTCCTCCAACAAAATCGGCCTTCCACTTTGCACTTCAGCAACTTCCATTGTCTTATATTCACTAACATCTTGAATTTGCATTTCTGGGTTCATTTTGGATTGTGGATTTTGGATTTTGGATTTTTCCCGATATCCCCATCGGCATGGCTGAGTGCAATCACCCAAATTAGCGCTCTTTCCACTCATCCACTTGCTCAAAATACAACGCCCAGAATAACTCATACACATTGCACCATGCACAAAATATTCCAACTCAAGTTTTGGCACATGTTTTTTTATGCAGACAATGTCTTCAAGAGTTGTTTCTCTGGCAAGCACAATCCTAGTTATTCCGAGGTCATACCAAAATTTTGCAGCTTGCCAATTTGTAGTATTGGCTTGCGTACTAAGATGGATGTCAACCTTTGGCAAATGCTTTTTAATAAGCATGATAATGCCAGGATCAGCCACGATAACACCATCAATATCAATTTTCTTTAAAAATTTTAAATGTTTTTCTATTTTTGTAAGATGATAATTATGCGCATAAATGTTTATTGTAACAAAAATCTTTTTCTTTTTTGCATGCACATATTTAACCGCCTCAGCCAAGTCATCTTCACTAAAGTTATTAACCCTTGCTCGCATTGAAACATCTGGACAGCCAGCATAAACAGCATCAGCGCCATATTCAAGAGCATATTTGAGCTTTTGAATACTTCCAGCTGGTGCAAGTAATTCTATTTTTCCAGGTTTTTTAATCATATAATCTTGTATTTATGCATACTAAACTGTACATCCTTCTTGCAATTTGGTCAATTAAAACAAAAGGGACTGCCTCGGTGCAGTCCTTGAAAAAAAATTCGAAAAAATATTATTTTATTTTTCAATTGGAGAAGCACTAGTATTATCACTTTCAAGCAGCTCCTTAACTTTAACCACAAGTTCTGAAGGAGTGTGTTGAGATTTTACAAAATATTCCCTCGCGCCATTTTCAAAGGCCTCCTTTCTATCCTCATCATTATCCAAATTTGTCGAAACAAGCACAGTTATCTTGCGAAATCTTTCGTCGCTCTTGATCATTTTTAACGCCTCAAAACCATCCATTTCTGGCATCACAATGTCGAGCAAAATGATATCAATATTTTCAAATTCTTTCTCTAACACATTTAATGCCTCTTTTCCGTTTGAAGCAGGAAGCACCATAAAGCCACTACTAGTCAGTGCCCTAGTATACATTTCAAGCAAATCCTCTTCATCCTCAGCTATTAATATTCTTCGTATTTCTTCAGTCATAAATATTTTATATTTCTAATTACTTAACCATATTAGCATAAAAAATAAAATCTTGAAAACACAACTTGAGGTTAATTTGCTTTAACTGTATTTATTGCTAAACTATGTTTATTGGTTAATAGTTAAAAATTAGCCTAAAATCACAATTTAAGAAGATAATAGACTTGTTCATGCCAACATTAGCCTTCAACAAAAGAGCGCATTTTGACTACGAACTTCATGAAAAATATGAGGCTGGTTTGGTTTTGAGTGGAGCTGAAGTAAAATCCATAAAAACATTTCATATAAGCCTCAAAGGAAGCTTTGTGACCATGCATGAAAGCCAACTATACCTAACCAATGCCACGATTGCACATTATCCCTTTGCGGGCTTTAAAATTGCCTATGATCCAACACGGTCTCGAAAACTACTCCTGCGCAAAGAGCAAATCAAGTCATTAATTGGTAAATTACACGTAAAAGGCTTGACATTAGTGCCTCTTCGTGTGTATACTAAGAGACGACTCATTAAGTTAGAATTCGCTGTAGCAAAAGGAAAAAAGGCCCACGATAAGCGCTCAGACATAGCGAAAAATGAGTCAAAGAGAAACATAGAGCGAGCCCTCAAAAATGCTTAATGCATTTTTGTAATTTTCAATTTTCAATTCACGATTTTCAAACAATTTTCAATTTTTGAATGATTTAATGTTTAAAACATTTGGAAATTTATTCATTAGAATTTGTTTAGAAATTAGAAATTAGAAATTGGAAATTAGAAATTTTTGAAAACTAGTTTTCAAGATTGGGGCTGTTTAGCTTCGACAGGTTGTACTTTTCAAAATATGCAAGTCGATTACCGCTGCTGTATCGTTAAAAGTGTGGCGAAGATATAAGTGCAAACTTCATATCAAAGGCGAAAACTACTTTTGCGCAAGCATTTGCTAGTTTCTCACCTGCTTTAGCTTAGGCTCGAAGCCATCGAACTGCTGATTTCTCGTAAGCAGAGCTCGGTGTCAATCATGAGAATAGTATCATATGGTTTTTTGGACATATAATGCGAAATAACTCTAAAAACGGCATTTGAAGGTTTTGTTTATTTCCTACTTCATCCTGTCGTATCTCAATTTATTGAGAATGAAATAAACTAAACTTGTAGAGGATTTTGGAGAAAACGATTTGGACATGGGTGCAATTCCCATCAGCTCCACATACTAAATAATTTTAAAGGCTAAATTTGAAATTTTAAATGAATTTTAAATGAATTAATGCATTAAAACATTTTTCATTGAGATTTTATTTGAAATTTTAAATTTAAAATTTCAAATTATTAAACAGTATTTGTTTAATAAAATATAAAAAGATCACCAGGCATTTTAAGAAATGCTAGAATGATTTTATAAAAATATTAGAAAGAGATTTAGATTCAAGCCAAAGCAGCAAACTGGACCAGCTCAATTGCGCATCAATGAGGCAATCAGAGTTCCCAATGTTTTTGTTATTGACGATGAAGGAAAACAATTAGGAGAAATGACAACTTTTGATGCAATGGCACTTGCCAAGGAAAGAATGCTTGATTTGGTTGAAGTTTCACCAAAGGCAGCTCCTCCAGTTTGTCGCATCATGGATTATGGCAAACACCTCTATCAACAATCCAAACAATTGCGCATAGCAAAAGCCAAACAAAAGAAAATTGAAATAAAGGGGGTGAGGCTTGGTTTGCGAACCGACACACATGACATTGAATTCAAAAGAGCGCAATCAGAAAAATTCCTGAAACAAGGAGATAAGGTGAAAATAGACATAGTTTTGCGAGGAAGAGAAAAGGCGCACCAAGACTTGGCCAGAAAAAATCTTCAAGATTTTATTACCGGCATAACAACGCCATACAAAATAGAAGACCCCATAAAACGTTTCCCTGGTGGCTTTAATGTTATCATCGCACCCAAAGCAATAGAATAAAATAATTTTAAATTTTAAATTTTAAATTTTGAATCAATTTCCAATTCGCCAATGATTAAATTTTGAAACATTCATAATTCAATCAAAATTCGAAATTCTAAATTCGAAATTAGACAAACAATATGCCGAAGATGAAAACCAAGAAGTCAGTTGTAAAGAAAGTAAAGATAACAAAGAATGGAAAAGTTATCCGAAGAGCAACAGGACAAAACCATTACAATTCAAAAGAAACTGGTGCTGAAGGTCGCGCAAAGAAAAAGGACAAACGCATGTTCAGAGCTGATGAAAAGAATATTGTTGCAGCATTGCCATATTCAATCGGTAAATAATTGAAAAAGTAGCAGGAAAAAGCAAAATAAATTCAAGCCTACCGGTACTAGCGCAAAAATTTATAAGCCAATTCCCACGCTACTTAGAATTTTATATAATATTAAGAATTTAACAGATAATTGGTACGAGTCGCTTACTTGCATGTAATCGTTCGTCACATCAATAGATCAAAATGGCGAGAGTAAAACGCGGCGTTGCTGCATCAAAAAGAAGAAGGAATGTGCTTGAGATGGCTAAGGGATTTCGTTGGCGTCGAAGCAAGAACTATGTTGCTGCCAAGGAGGCTGTGATCAAGGCTGGTAAATATGCCCATCGTGATCGTAGAGTGAAAAAACGAACAAACAGAGCACTTTGGATTTTGCGACTAAACAATGCGGTTCGATTATTCGAATTAACATACAGCAAATTCATTGCCATTCTAAAAGCAAAGAACATTGAAACTGATAGAAAGGTTCTTTCTCAAATGGCAGCTGAAAATCCAGCAGTATTTGCAAAATTTATTGAAAAAATAAAATAATCAAAATGCAATTAAAAAATCCACCGCAAGGTGGATTTTTTAATGTCTAATTTCTTTTCCTATATTCACCCCAAAGCCTTTTCAATGCATGAAAAGGAAGCCAAAGCCAAAGAAAATTTTTGATCGTTTTTTCCAAAAAATCGTTAGGTGTCATACGAAACAAATTTATGATCACAAAGAAAAAAAGTAGGAGCACAAAACCAAGAATATAATAAATTGTCATAAAGTTTTAATAATTTTGTTATTTATAATTCCTGCATCAAATTCATATTAAGACATTGTGTCATGTCATAAACTACATCCTTTTTTTCAACAACAATGCGCCAACCCTTTTGTTGTGCTACAGCTTTGAGATTTTCATTGGGATTAAAGGCAATAGGATTTGCCACAATATCAAGAAAGCTTGCATCAGATTCAGTGTCACCCATACCAAATGAATCTTCCAATGTTAAGTTATGTTCATAAACATATTGCTTCACCAAATTGCCTTTGTTTTTTATTGGTTCATATTGAGACTCTCCAGTATAGACACCTTTTTTATCAAGAGTGTAGACACTCCCAAACACCGCATCAAACTTCAAATGGGTTTTGTCATATTCGCGAACAATTTCAACAGGAGAACCAGAAACAGCAATTAAATGATAATTCTCTTTTCGTAATTTTGCAATCATTTTTTCAGCAAAAATATATGTCCTGTCTTGATGAAATGAAATAACAACCTTGCTAGCCCTTTCCACATCGGCAAGCTTGCAACCACGAATATGCTTTTCATACAACTCAACCAAGCCGAGCCTATATTGCTCATATGTCCCCTTATGCTCCAACCAATTGGTGTACAGTGTCACTATTTGATTACGAACATTGCGAGGAAAAATATCCATCCACGACAATTCATTGATAAGCTCAAATTGTAGATTTTTTCTAAAAATAGTTCCGTCGATATCGAAAATTGCGATTTTTTGTTTTTTCATATTTTTCATAGCACCAATATTAATTAAAAATTATATTTAACATTGTTTGCTATTGATGAATTATTATTGGAGTTCCAATTTCAGCCCAATCATACACTCTTTTGGCAGCTCCCACTCCAAGCCTGACACATCCATGCGAAACAGGTGTTCCAAGATGATTTGCGCCCTCCTGATATCCACCAGGCCAAATTGGAAGTTCATGAATACCCATTTGCCCAGAAGGTAAGAAGGCCATCCAATTTGGCATCCACAAGCCATAGGATTTTGACCAGGCTCTTGGAGATTTGTTTTCAACCTTGAATGTTCCAATTGGTGTGTTCATACCTTTTTTTCCTGAGGATATCTGATAAGCATCAACCACACTACCATTTTCAAAAATAACCATATTTTGATATTTCAAACTAATATCAATATATTTTCCACTTAAAATCTGAGGTTTGGCATAATCTTTTGCCTCTTGTAATTTTGTTTTTGGATCTTTATTCCTTTCGACTTTTGCAATTGTCACCACTGGAATCAATTCCGGAGCGGCTGACAAAAGTAGTGTGGTCTCTTGAGCAATGCTTTCAGTTTTTATTTCTACAGATTGATCAACTTCTTTTTCTGTTTTAACGGGCAATGTCTCAGCAACTTGAGCTGAAACTACATTTTCATGAATTTTTTTAGGAGACACTGCAATGTAATATGCCAAACTTGCTGAAAAAAGTATTACTAAAAATATAAATAATACTGTTTTCCAGCTATGTACATTATTTTTATGCGGTATATAGTCTAGCATTTTTAATCAAAAGATTTAAAACTACTTATTAAAAGTTTTAGCAGCTTCCCATAGCGTTGAATTGTTCTGAGTAGCCTTCATCCAATACCACCATTCAACACCCCAAACATAAATTTCTTTCATCCCTGTCTTTTTTGCAAATTCAACATTGTCCAACAAAATTGTTGAATTCATTGAGGCAAGTTGTGTTTCAACAGGAGCATCGGTTGTCCATCCGGCCACCCATGGCTCGCCTTGAAGCTCAATCACAATTGCATTATTTTGCTTGGCAAATAACTTAATAAAAAGTTGCTTAGCTTTGAAGAAATTTGGCCCAATTGGATATCTCCAGTGTCCCATTTTTGCACTATAAACCTCACGATACATCGTTGTTCCAAAAATATCAGCGCGCTTAGCAACATTGAGCCACAAGCTAAGCTCACCACTGTCCGTAACAACTATTGGTCTGGTTGTGTCCAAACTTCTAACTTGAGCTATCTCACTATCTAGCAAATCAGGATTAACCTTTGAGCATATTCCAAAATCCAAGAATGGTTCATTCTCAACTTGCCAACGATCTATCTCTGGATGATTGTCTTTATATCTGCGAATCACGACATCCTCAAAAGCCAACAATTTCTCCTTTAAAATAATCTGATCAAGATTGCTCGGATCTTCTCCTACCCATTTTGGAACATAGCATTCTGGCCAACGTGGAACCTTTTGCCCAACAACCAAAATAATTTTAACATTCCTACTTTGTGCCTGCTCCAGTTGCCAATCAATATCAGAAAAATCATACTGACCCTCGACTTTCTCAACCCTATCCCAATAAACTGGTAAGCGCACATGCTTGAGCTGAAGATCATCCAACATCGCAAGATAGGCAGCTTTCCAGTCAAGTCCAATTTGCTGTGCATACAAAGAAGAAAATGTCACTCCAATTTGAGCATCATTGTTTTTCACCTTGGCAGGCAAATTAATATAAACAAAAAACAAAACAATTATCAGCAAAACTGATCCAATAGTAATGGCAAGCGTTTTGAAAAACATCTTCAAAACACTTATAATTTTTTCCTTATTTGTTTTTATTTTCACCTGCTGCTTTGATGTTTTTTCTTTTTTCATATTTTATTTTTATATATAATGATATCTCAAATATATTCTACCTTGAAACAAAAAACATTCCTATCGCAATAACAACAATTGCGCCAATTTTTTGAACCCAATCCCAAAAAAACAATTTCTCTGCAAAAACCTTTGGCTGCTTTTTTGCTGCAACATAAACAAGAACTAATACAAAAACATATTGAAGTGAAACCATGGAATTAACAAGTGTCACACTGCCAAGCGAAAAAGCCTTGTTAAGCAAAATAGAACTTGCACCACCCAAGACTTTGTTTCCAATAAAGATACCACCAGTTCCAACTGTTTTTTTTGAAGGATTTTTTGCACCAGTAAAACTTTTAAAAATTGATTTGCGCCAAGTTGGAATCACTAAAAGCAAAAGTGCAAACAAAAAACCACCAATCCTTGTCCACATAAAACCATTTAAAAATGTTTGTTCCAGATAAACAAATTTAAACATCACATATGAAACTGCCAAAAGCGCGCCAGCAACGCAAGATGAATAAAAACCAACAAAAAACTTTTGCTTTTTGGCTTTTAATGGCAAGTCAAAAGAAATTAGTAGCCCCCCAAAAACCAAAAGTGCCACACCTCCAATTTGCAATATGTTTAATTTTTCAATTCCCATAGCATAGGAAATTAAATAGCTAACAATTGGAACAACAGAAAAAACTACCGGCGTGACCCTGCTGGCTTCAGCCTTACTAATTGAGATATTAATAGCAAAAATTCCAGCAATATAAACCGCTCCAGCAATCAAACTCAACATGATCTGATCTGCAGACGGAACAGCAAAGCCAAAGGGTGCAAACAAAAAAGCACCCAAGCCAAAAATACCAACATAAAAGGTATAGACCTGAGGCGAAGAAATTCGCTTGGAGCCAAGCAAAAATTTATCCGTAAGTACAGCAAAGGCCCCAAGCAAATAAGCACTGATTGCAATAATAATCCAAGACATCAACCAGGTTAATTTTAAATTTTAAATTTTCCCCCAAAATATAGTCTCGAGGCAAAAAATTCAAAAATTATTCCCGCAATGCTTAGCAATTTAAGCATTAAAGAATTTAAATTTTGATTAAAAATTAAAAATTAAAAATTAAAAATTATTATATATCTATATTATACACTAAAAAAAGCACTTCGACGAATCAAAGTGCTTTTTATTCTACACAAATTCCATAACTATCCCACGATTTTTTCAAAATATAATGCCACAGTTGCAATCCATCCAGGCGCACCAGGATCTCCAAGGCAACTCTTTCCACATTTCCAAGTATCAACCATGCGAGCAGGCGTATCTCGCTCCTTATTCACCAAAACTTCAATCCTGTCACCAACAACCCGAATAGCTTCTTCCGCATTAGAAAAACAAGCATAACCCATTCCAACACCCCTGCCACCCTCTCCCTTGTATCCCCAATAATTATAACAAGTTTTTCCATCCTTTGAGGGAGAAGCCAAGCCAAAACTACTTTCCTTTTTTGCGATACCAACTAGAAAGGCCGCCACCTTTTGATCTCTCCTTGAAATAAAAGGCACCATTTCTGCAATGGGAGTTTCGCCCACTATCGCATACAGCTTATCTGCAAATTGTCCAGAATTAATTCCCCCATCATTTCTAACTTGAACTTGCAAGTTGCTAGCAAGTAATGCCAATTGTACATCACTATCATTAGCAGCTGTAAAAAAATTTTCTTTTTCTTCAAATATTGGCGATGCCACCTTTACAATCTTTTTCTCACCAGTATAGGCATGAGCATATGAGACTGTTTGACTATCCCAAATATTAGAAAGAACAGCAAAGAAAATCAATATGCCAACAAAAAAAAGAAGATTGCTTTTTTTGATTGCATTTTTCAATTGCAAGATGTTTGCCTTGAAATTTGGCACTGATCTAAGTTTAAACCACGAGGGTTTACGCATAAGTTATTTTTAACAATTTAATGGTCATCCTGGGCAATAGCCCTTAGTGACGCAGATCTTATACTACCAAAAATAACCTATGCGGTCAAGCAAGTTATCCACATTTTTAAAAATAAAATATGAAAAAATATGGCTTAAATAAGCCATATTTAAATAAAAAAAAGCAAAAAACCCTCCATTCTAAAGGGTTTTTTAAGTGAAAACTTGCAAAATATAGCTATTTATTGGATAATATCGTTTAATTTTTTTTAGTAAATTCTTCAAAAATTCCATTCACATCCTTCACCCATTTGTTGGCAGCAGCTTGACCACCGGTAGCACTGCAACTTGATCCACATTTCCAAATAACCATCTTTGAAGGAGTGTCCTTGCCATTTTCATTCACCAAAGTATTGATTCTTTTTCCAATAGTTTCCACTGCATCCTTAGGACTATTAAAGCAAGTATGCCCACCAGTTCCCATAAGCTTTCGCTGACCACGATAGCCCCAATAATTATAACAGTCCTGACCATTAAGCACTGGCACGTGTTGCCCCCAACCACTTTCCTTCCTTGCAATTGCCACAATAAAGGCCGCCACCGTCCGATCCTGTTGTGCGATATATGGAACCATTTTTTCTATAGGATAGCCCTTCACCATTTCTCTTATTTCAACTTCAAGTGATTCTTTGCTTTGAGCCTTTTCAATGTCCATAACCTGCTTAGCAAAAGATTCAGCATCATCCTTGGTGTCAGCAACTAGAGCTGCTTGAGGAGCAATCTGCTGCTCCACTGCGACACCAGCATCTATTTGTTTGGCAGAAGCACCTTGTCCAAGATAACGATACACAAAAGTCATCATCACCATTCCAAATAAAATAGATCCAATAATCGAAGCATTCCAAAGTCTAGCAGTTGAAAACTGTCCAAGAAAACTTCTTGTCATTTCACCACTAGCATCATTGAATTTCTCATATCTTCTTTCGAGTGCCTCCAGGAGCAAGCTAGTTTCACTTTGACGCTGCCAAACAAAATCATTGACAACTTTTGAACTCAAACTGTCCCACTTGTTGAAACGACGATCAAGCTTAACGCCTTTTTGCATTAAACGCTGCTCGCGAGGAGTGATATATAATTTAGAATCCTCCGTAAAAAAGCTATTAGTTTTCTTGCCTCTTGAAAAAAGCGTAGAGCTATCTTTTTTTGTTGCAGTCAAAAAAGAAACAACTTCTGGTCGTTTTTTACCAACTGCTAAATCTATATATTTTTTTTGTTTTTTTATCTTTTGTAACATCAACACTTTTATATCAAAATAAATACTAATTTCCCAATACCATAAAAGTATAGCACTATTTTATCTTTTTTGAAACAAACAGAAAAATACCAACAGCAAAAGACACACAAGAAAGCAATTGTCCCATAGTAAAATAATTCCAAAACAAACCCAACTGCAAATCAGGCTCTCTTAATTGCTCAATACAAAATCTAACCAAAGAATATCCCAGTAAATAAAGACCCAGCAATGCACCATTTTTTAATTTCTTGTTGCGAATGCTCCAAAGCAAAAGAAAGAATACTATGCCCTCAAAAAAAGCTTCATACAGCTGGGAAGGGTGTCGCAAAAAATTTTCATCGGCAAGAAAATACATCCCAATATTTAATTCAGTAACTCGTCCATACAGTTCGCCATTTAAAAAATTTCCAATCCTGCCAAAAAAATACCCAGCCGGAAGTGCAACCACAACAAAATCAGCCCAAGCAAGGAAATTAATTTTTTTTATTTTTGCATAAAAAAATGTCGCCAAAGTTGCTCCGACAAGTGCCCCAAAATAACTCATACCAAAAATACCAACAAACTCGCCACTGTTCTGATCAAAAGGAGAAAAAATTGCCAAAGGATGAGACAAAAAATATAAAAAATCATAAAACAAAACATAGCCAAGTCTGCCACCCAAAATCCCCACAAAAAAAATTACCAGCAAGTAATCTAACAATAAATTTTTCATCTCAGCTGGCTTTGGACTTTGAATTTTTGATTCCAAAAATATCAATTCGCCTTTTTTAATTCTCCAAAGTAGCAATTTATACACCACAAAAAATCCTATCAAATATGAAAGCCCGTACCACCTAATAGCAAAAGGTCCAATCGTAAAAGCAATTGGACTTAGATGCGAAGGTAAATATTGATAAAAATCAAGCATTATATTTCCTTAATTGTTTTTTGAATTCAACCTCGTAAATATCCCAAAGTGCAATAAAGAGTGCCACAATAATTGGTCCAATAATAAATCCAAGAAATCCAATCATGCTAATGCCGCCAAGTGTTGCAAAAAAGACCAACAAAGGATGCATCTGCGTGTCCTTACCAACTAACTTAGGCTTAAGAAAATTATCAATAGTAGAGATTATTCCCATGCCCACAGCCAAAATCGTCACGCCCTGCCAAATATGTCCCAGGCTTAGCATAATAATCCCAGCCGGAAGCCAAACAAGACCGGTGCCAAACATCGGAATTAAAGACAAAAACACCATAACAACACCCCAAACAATAGCTGATGGCACGCCCACAATAGTAAACAAAATTGCACCAATAGTACCTTGAATAAAACCAATGACCAATGTCCCTTTGATTGTTGCTCTACTCATTGAAATGAACTTTTCAATCAGAATTTTTTCATGAGCATCCTTAAGTGGACTAAGCAGCATAATTTTGCTGACCAACTTTTTTCCACTAATCAAGAAATAATACAAAGTAAAAAACATCACCAAACTCAAAAACAAAAAGTTTGCGATGCTCTGATAAGTTTTTTGAAAAATAACAATCGCACCTTGACCAAGCTGAGAAACTGATTTGGCAACACTTTCCTTATTAATCAAATTATCCACGCCAAGTGACCTCAGAAGTGGATTAGAATTAACATTTAAGGTTAGATTATCAAAATATTTTTGCCCAGAAAAACCTTGCTCAACACTAACTTTTTGATACAGTGTTGTTATTTCATTAACAACCAACCCAACTACTCCAAAAAATAATCCAACAAAAATGACAATACCAAAAATGGCCGTCAGGAAAGCACTGACTCTTTCCCGCTCGCCTGTTATTTTCAAAAAAAATTTAAAAGGCTTTTGAAAAATAACAGCAAAGATTGCTGCCAGAATAATCGCGATGAAAAATGGCTGGAAAATAAAGAAGGTTACAACACTAACTCCAATCAAAACCAAGAAAAAGAAATTGACATTGAAATTTTTTAATTCCATAAATATATTTTAATAATGAAATATCTCAGCTATTTGCCTTAACGCATTAATTTGCTAGAATTATAACACGTGTCACTATTTTTTCAAATTAAATTATCATATGTTGGAATTTCAAGAATCACATCGTCATAGAATCATCGTCACTGCTGATGACTTTGGCATTAGTCCTCGGGCCAATAGAAACATCCTATACCTCATCGAACTTGGAAAGATAAACCGAGTAGCTATCATGACAGAAGGCGCAATTAGTCCAAAAGAAATTGATCAATTGTCTCGTAGTGGAGTGAAATTAGACATTCACCTCGACATTTTGCATCAATTTGGCGATCAGAGAAAAAAAAGGCAAAGTGCGATCTTGCGCGTGCTTGGCTTTTTGGGGAAAATATTGTCGGGAAAATTAATGCCAAAAAATGTTTACAGGCAATGGTCAGCGCAAATTGAAAAATTTCATACAATTTTTGGGAAATATCCAGATGGAATAAACTCGCACGAACATGTGCATTTTTTTCCCTTCTTTTTTTCAATAGCCTTGCAATTACAAAAAAAATACAACATTCCATACATCAGATTTGGTGACAGCTTAAAGATCAAGCACCATGTGATCGTGGCCTATATCATCCATTTCATGCGAATCCTTGATATCAGAGCTTGTGCCAAAAATGGCTGCATCTCTTCGAGCTTTTTGGTTAGTCTTGATTGGATCAAAAATATTGACAAATTCCTAAACAATCCTCCAGAAGGAACCATTGAAATTGCTTGCCACCCCGAATTGGCTGAAGATTTTGTGAAAGTGAAAAAATATTTTTAAACTTTTTTTGAAAAAATTTTAAGCAGCATCCCAACAATTAAAACAGAAGAAAAAAGCAAAACATTACGCACAATTTCAACCTCTGCAATCAGGGTTATTATTTTTCTGTGCGAATAAAAAGCCATTAAGATAAAAAGCACAGAATGAATCATTGTTGCCAGTGCGTTATAAAGAAAAAACTTTTTCCAATTTGAGCCAAGCGTGCCAAGCACCACCGGTCCAAAAAAACGCACACCAGTGATGAGCCTCAAAAAGAATATTGTTTTTCCGGGATTGTCCGAAACCAAGTGCTCATATTGAATAAGTTTGCTGACTCGCATTTTCCTATTAAAACGCTCAACAAATTTATTTCCAAAAAAACTCAAACGATACATGATATTATCACCCACAATTCCACCGCTAATGCTCGCCAGCAGCGCAAATCCAAGATCAATTCCAGCAGTTTTTGCCAAAAATCCAATCAGCAACAGCAGCACAACTTCAGGAAATGGGATGACATAACTTACCAACATTGAAAGCAAGAAAATTCCAAAATAAGAACCACCTTTAATGGAGTTTAAAATAAAACCAAATTCATGGAAATGATTTTGAAAATGTGGATCAATCATGCAGCTTTATTTGCTTAAGTTTATCACTGCCCCATTTTCTGCCAATGGCGCACTAACCCGGATTCTGCCATTAGAAAGTTTTGCGATTTGATAGCCCGAAGAGTTTGCATCCTTTTCCTGCGGATCAACCGGAACCTCTGAAAGCAAATATTTTTTATTATTAATAATTTCAGAAATATCAATCAGATTTTCGCAAGAAGCTGCCTTGCTTTTGCAAATAGCCACCGACTCACTTGTCAAATTTTTTGGCAAATTTCCACCATTATCAAGCGAATATTGATAAACTGAATTCAAAATGTTCACAACATCACTTCTTCTTTGAGAATTACGCATCTCTAAAAGCTTTTTGGCTGGATTAATCCAGAAAACAACCCCACCAAGGATGACAAACAATACCACGGCAAAAAGTATCCGTTGCCAGATGCTGGTATTTTTCACAAAAAGTTTACATTTTTCCAAATAATGTTCAAATTCCATAATATTTTTCATCAAATCTTACATTTAAGAGTATACCATTTTTTTCTAAGAAAAAACAATATTCAATCAACCCCAACGCTATACATTTTCAGGCAAGTATTGTTTTTTTACGGCTTCCGTGTGAGCAAAGCGAACGAAAGGCAATCAAAAAAATAATACTTGCTTGATGGCACAAAATAGTAACATTGTAAATTAAAATGAATTAAAATAAAATTAGCTGCGTATTCATTTAGGTGCTCGAGCCAATAAAAAAACAATTTGGCTCAAGCAAAGCATTAATTTTTAAAAAACAAATAATATGAAAAAAAATGTACGCAACGCTCTTGCAATATCAGGTCTTGCTCTTGCAATTGGAGCTTCTGGCCTAACTCTAACAGCCAGTGCCAATACGGCAGCATCAAGGGATACTAAAATTGAAAGACATCAAAGTCTGACAAAAATTGCACGAGTGAAAAAAACTGAGAACATCAAAGATGCCATTCATCGGCGAACCTTTGCTGGAGTTGCCAGCAACATTTCAGCCAATTCACTGACAATCACCAGAGGTGCAAAGACTTTCACAGTAACAACCACTGATGCAACCAGAATTCTAAATCGAAATTGGACAGCCATAAAGCTTTCAGACATTAAAGATGACGACAAAGTCCGCGTACAAGGAACACTAACCGACACAACAATCGCAGCTAGCACCCTGCGCGATATAACAATCAAATAGTTAAACATAGGCACAAAAAAATCCCGACCAAAATCGGGATTTTTTATATTTTGAATATTGTATTTTGTAGTTTATTTCTTTCCTCCTCTTGCAGCTTTCACGCGATCACCTTCGCTCAAGAATTGTTTTCGAAGACGAACTGAATGCGGAGTAACTTCAAGATATTCGTCGCCATTGATGATTTCCAAACCTCTTTCAATTGAAAGTGTTAGTGGTGGAGTCAAATTGATGGCATCATCAGTTCCAGAAGAACGCATGTTGGTAAGTTGTTTTCCTTTGATTGGATTTACTGCCATATCAAGACCCTTAGAAGAGTTTCCAATAACCATTCCTTCATACACTTCAGTTGCAGGAGCAATGTAAAGTGAACCTCGTTCTTGCAAGTTTGCCAATGAGAATCCAAGAGCTTTTCCACCAATCATAGAAACCATTGAGCCAACTTCACGACGCTTGATTTCTCCGGCATATGGCTTGAAGCCAATCACGCGAGATGAAAAAATTCCTTCACCTTTAGTGTCAACCACAAATTGTCCACGGAATCCCAAAATTCCTCGTGTTGGAACATCAAACAAAAGTCGAGTTTGAGACCCATGCACTTGCATGTCAGACATGATTCCTTTTCTCTTGCCCATTGATTCAATCACACCTCCAGCCAATTCGCTTGGCACATCAATAGTGGCCTCTTCAAATGGTTCTGATTTAACTCCATCAATTTCTTTAATAATAACGTGTGGTTGTGAAACTTGCATTTCATATCCTTCACGTCTCATGTTTTCCAAAAGCACTGCAATGTGCAATTCTCCTCGTCCAAACACTGTGTAATATTCTGAAGTTGAAAAATCAATCTTAAGCCCAACATTAACTTCCAATTCTTTTTCAAGTCTTTCTCTGATCTGTTTGTTTGTCACAAACTTTCCTTCGCGTCCTGCAAAAGGAGAATCATTAACCATAAAGCGAAGAGAAATTGTTGGTTCATCAATAGTAATCGCAGGAAGAGCTTCTTGCGCTTCTGTTTCGCAGATAGTTTCACCAATGTCAATCTTAGGAAAACCTGCCACCATCACAATGTCACCAGCATAAGCTTCTTGCACCTCATCACGAACAGTTCCTTTGAAAGTATAAAGTTTTGTAATACGAGATTTTTCAATTGTTCCATCAGTTTTTTTCAAGATATAACTTCCTCCCATTTTTATTGTTCCTTCATGAATACGACCAACAGCAAGACGTCCCAAAAAGTTGTCATATCCAAGATTAAAAGGTTGCATGCGAAGTTCAGCAGCGGCATCAGCCTTGGCAGGATGCACTTTCAACAAAATCATATCCAATAGTGGTTCAAGATTTGTTGATTCATCGCTCAAGTGTTCCTTGGCAATTCCCTCACGTCCAATTGCATACATCGTGGTGAAATCCAATTGTTCATCGGTTGCTCCAAGATCCATGAAAAGCTCATACACTTGCTCTTGTACCAAATCAGGATCAGCAGCTGGCTTGTCTATTTTGTTAATAACCACAATAGGTTTCAGACCAAGCTCCAAGGATTTCTTAAGCACAAATCTGGTTTGTGGCATTGGACCTTCTTGTGCATCGACAATCAAAAGCACGCTATCAATTGAGCGAAGCACGCGTTCAACTTCTGATCCAAAATCAGCATGTCCAGGTGTGTCCACAATATTAATTTTTGTATCACGATAAAAAATGGAAGTATTTTTAGCATAAATAGTAATTCCACGCTCTTGTTCAAGTGCATTATTGTCCATACTTATTCCCTCTTCCACCATTCCAGTTTGACGCATGATTGCATCAGTCAAGGTTGTTTTGCCATGATCCACATGGGCGATGATTGCAATGTTTCGAATTTCCATACACATTAGTCAAAAGTCCATAAAGTCCATAAAGTTTGTAAAGCACATTTTTAAAAAATACGCATTAAAAATTTTAAAGACTTCCAGAACCTTCCATTTTTAAAATAAATAAAAGCTGCCAATAGGCAGCAGAACCTCTAAAGCCATATAAATATAGCAACAAAGGCATAATTTGTCAAGAAAAAAGCCTTCTCACTATTTATAGCAAAAAGGCTTAAAAGTTTGCAATTCATATCACCTCTCGAAAGGCCTTGATAACCTTATCCTTCAAGGTATTACCCAAAATCTCAGTGAAGATCTTAATCAAGACCTCTAGCTGCTGACTATTAGCTTCAATGACCATGGCAGCTGCGACACTATTTTTAAACCATTTCACCTCGCCAACTTCGGAGCTCAAATCCATAAAGAGCCACTGTCCTGTATTTGGATCAAAAACAAAATTCGGATTTTTAGGATCTTTGGCATTTTCAATTGCAATAGTTCCCTCACCCAAAAGCACAAATGCATATTGCTTTTCCTCACCCTTTTTAACAGAAACTATGGGCAAGTTTTCCCAGACCTCAACTGTTATTTTTTCTTCACCCTGCGATTCTTCAACTGGAGCAGAAACCTCTTTTTTGACAGTAGGAAAAAATTCCACCGGCTCCAACCAGAGACTGTGAATGCACGCTTCTTTGTCACTCGAATCAAGAATAGTAGCGGTTAAATGGGGCCAAATCAGACAATTTTCACTGTGAGGAGTTTTGCCGCAAAAACATTTTTTCACAGAAATTCCTTTTTTAAGATCAAGAATCTCCAAAACATCATCTTGGAGTTCCTCCCTGAATCGCATAAAACCTGGAGGCAAAGGACGATATCCAAGATCTTTTTTCATTCTTGCAGTTCTCCATGTTTTGACAAAATTCTCAAACTCCAAGGGATCAAAAACTTTTTCATGTTTTTCTTTCATGGTTATCTCTCCTTTTTTGTGGGATATCTTGCGATTGAAAACAATCAGTTGTTAAGCTACCAAAGTTTATTATTTAACCATATTCCAAGAAAAAATGCAAACAAAAAAAACGTTCAAAAAAAATTGAACGTTTTTGTCAAGAATTTTTTATTGCAAGATTTTTTCCAACAATTCTTCTTTTCCCTTTTTTGTCTTAGAAGAGAAATAAATAATATTTTTTGTATCCAGAAGTTCTCCAATTACTCGCTGCTTTTTGACCAACTCACTAGCCTTAACTTTGTCCATTTTGTTTGCAAGGATTATTACTTCATAGCCATTTTCACTGAGCAATTCCATCATTTCAATATCAAATTTTTTCGGACCAACATTTCCATCAACAATCAAAACAACTTTAGCTGGCTTGTGCTGGTTGTGTTCCAAATACCACATAATCATTTTGCGCATTTTTTCTGCTTGAGCAAGTGACGCCCTGGCATATCCATAACCTGGAAGATCAACAAAATATGTTTTTTCATTGATTAAGAAAAAATTGAGCTGCAAAGTTCGCCCCGGTGTCGAAGAAGAAATAGCAAGACCCTTTTTTCCAGTTAGCGCATTGATCACACTAGATTTTCCCACGTTTGAACGACCAACAAAAGCAATTTGCGGCAATCCATCGCCAAGAATTTGGTCCGTTCCAACCACTCCCTTAACAAATTCAGCTGATTTTATAACATTTATCATAGACCTCATACTAACCTATTAGCCAAAAAATATCAAGCAAAAACAGTAATCTCACCCAAACAAAAAGAACCCCAATAAATCAGGGTTCTTTTGTTGACTCAACTTACTAGTAACTAGTAGTTGTTTCGGCTTCCGTAACCACCACCATTGCGGCTGTTACCACCACCATTGAAATCACGTCGCGGTGGACGAGCTTCCATTGGTCGAGCTTCATTTACAGTCAAACTTCTTCCTTCATAATCCTTTTTGTCAAACATTTCGATTGCTGCTTGTGCTTCTTGGTCAGAAGACATTTCAACGAATCCAAAACCTTTGCTACGACCAGTCATTTTGTCCATGATGATTGTAGCTGAGGTAACTGTTCCTGCTTGAGCAAAAAGATCACGCAATGCATCTTCCGTAGTTGCATATGGAAGACCACCAACGTATAGTTTTGTTGCCATAGTTTTTCGCTTTTGTAAACGTATTACGCTTGTAAGGCGACCTCCTCTCTTAATTTTACGCACCAAAGGCGAAAACCAGTAAGACACTTACAATTAAGCTCAGTATACACAATTGTAGTCATACTGTCAATCAAAACACCACTAAGCTGCTATCATTTTTTCCTCCTCTTCGCATGCCTTGTTTACAATTTCTCGATGATTTTTTGTACTATATTCCAGCGCAAGCAAAAGCACCTCCAAGTCAGGAGCATCACCAGCAAAAACTTCAAAGAAATTCTTCTCCAATAATGTTTCCTCAATCTTTCTAGAAGCTTTAAGCGCATCAATAAGAGCAATTCCAGTTTTTATTTTGTCCTCTTGGCTTTGAACATAATCATGAAACTCACTCAGCAAGCTAAGATTAAACCGTTCCCTATTAAAAGCAACACTACCTTCTTCAACTTTTTTCTTCAATGTTCCAATCCAAGCACCATGACTAATTTCTTCGCGTGCAAGCTCCTCCCAAAATTCCTTGCGCGAAGCAAAAGCATGTCCATACTTGGCATATAGTTCACTAAGCTTAACTTCATTTTTCGCCATTTGCTCAACTATCAAAAGTTGATATTCCATTTCATCCATATTTATTATTTATAATTATTACAAAATAATTATAGCACCTTTGGCATATAAAAAAAGAATTCGATTGAAATAATCGAATTCTTCACACTTCTAAACAATATTATATTTTTAGTATTTACTATTTATTTTTTTGCAGCGCTCTCTCCCGCCAAATGTCCAGTTGACCAAGCAATTTGCAAATTATATCCACCAGTTGGACCATCCACATCAATAACCTCACCAGCAAAGAAAAGATTTGAAACGATTCGGGATTGCATTGTTCGCGAATCAATTTCCTTGGTGGAAACTCCACCACTAGTCACCATAGCTTTTTCATATCCAAACAAACCATCAACACTCATTTCAATATTTTTAAAAAGTTTTATTAGTAATTGTCTTTCCTTTTTGCTTATTTTTGCAGCATGTTTTTCCAAATCCAAACCAGAATATCTCAAAAGAAAATCCAAAAGTTTTGGCGAAAAAACATCTACCAGACAATTTGCTAATTTTTTATCAGCATTACGATAAAAATCAGTTTGCACAATTTCATCCAATTGCTCAAAACTCAAATACGGCTTCAGATTAATAACAAGTTTTATATTATTGTCATCCCTAGTTTCTTCTTTGTCATTCCCGCGAAGGCGGGAATCCAGGTTTTCTTTGGCATTAATAAGTTTCCCAATTCCACGACTCATGTTGAGCGCCAGTGGCCCTGAAAGACCATAATGAGCAAACATCAAATCACCAGCATCAGAAAATTTCTTTTTGTCATTTTGAAAAACTGCAACAGAAACGGAGCTAACACTAACACCCTGCAACTCACCAACCCAATCTTCTTTTGTTTTGATAGGCACGAGCACTGGCATAGGTTCAATAATCTTATGACCCAATTTTTCTGCCCAAATCCAACCATCACCCATTGATCCAGTTGCTGGATATGATTTTCCACCAGTTGCAATGATCACATTTTTAGGAAAAAGTTCTCTTTTCTTTAATTTAATTTTAACAATCTGATTTTCATCATTTAATGAAAAATCAACCACATGAGATTTATATAGAAAAGTGATATTATTTTCTTTCAAGGCTGAAATTAAAGCCCCAAGCACGTCTGATCCCTTGTCGCTAACAGGATATACCTTGCCGTTTTTTTCAACTTTTGTTGGCACCCAATGACTTTGGAAAAATTCTCGCACATTGGCAGGACGAAAAGCGCCGAAAGCGGAAAGCAAAAACCTACCATTCTTGTATAGATTTGAAAGTTCCACGATATTATTCTCATCTTGAGTGATGTTGCAGCGACCATTTCCTGCCATCAAAAGCTTCTTGCCTGGCTCCTCCTTCTTGTCCACCAAGGCCACGCGAGCGCCTTTTTTGGCAGCAGCAAGAGCAGCCATCATCCCAGAGGGACCAGCGCCAATCACGACAACATCAAATTCTTCTTCGATCAATTTTTTCATAAAGCTTATCATGACACGCTTTGGTTTATTTGTCCACCCTTTTCCCTTTACTTACTTAAAATATTGTGTTATTCTATATTTTCACTAATAATTAGTTCATCAAGTCGAAAGTCAAAAGTCCATAAAGTGAGTGCGTTTTGCTTTACAGACCTTAAAGACTTGATAAACTTTTGACCAATTTCTATGTTAATCGACGATATTAAAATTGAAGTTGCAGCAGGACACGGAGGCAAAGGCTGCGTGGCTTTCAACAAAAACTTGATGAGTCTTGGACCAGCTGGCGGAAGTGGCGGCAAAGGAGGAAGTGTCATTTTTGTTGGTGTTTCAGATCTTAATGCCCTTGGTCAATTTCGCTTCAGAAAACAAGTTAATGCTCAAAATGGCCATGAAGGAAAAGGTCAATTTTGTGACGGGCCAGATGCAAAAGATGAAATGATCAAAATTCCAGTTGGAACAGTTATTCACAACTTAACAACAGGTGCAGATGAAGAAATAACAAAAGTTGGACAAGAAATATTAATCGCCAAAGGAGGACGAGGAGGACGAGGAAACTTCCAATTTCGCGGATCAAAAAACACCACCCCAAAAGAATTTGAACAAGGAAAACCTGGGCAAGAATTTGAACTACGATTGGAACTAAAAATGATTGCAGACATTGGATTCGTGGGACTTCCTAATCTTGGAAAATCTTCTTTATTAAACGAACTTACCAATGCCAATGTGAAAGTTGCCAATTATCAATTCACCACACTTGAACCAAATCTTGGAGTTTACTATAGTCTTATTTTGGCCGATATTCCTGGCCTTATTGAAGGTGCTTCAGATGGCAAAGGTCTTGGCATAAAATTTTTAAAACATGTTGAGCGCACAAAAATTATTTTTCATTTCCTGGCAGCTGACAGTGAAGATATTAATGCTGACTATAAAACTATTCGCAAAGAACTTGAATCATTCAATCCAGCCCTTCTTGAAAAACCTGAATATATTTTAGTTTCACGCAGCGACTTAGTCAGTGAGAAAGATTTAAAGAAAATACTCACCAAGGCAAAAAGGATCAACAAAAATGCTATCCCTATTTCAATTCACAACTGGGATCAACTGCAAAAAGTCAAAGAACTGCTCAATGTAATGGACAAAGAGAAGTAAATTCTAGTAAGATAAAATAAGTTCTTACCATCAAACAAAAAAGGAGTTTGGCATGAAAAGTAATTTTTATTACAGCACGCAGGAAGATCCATTTTTTATTGAAGTTAAAAGCTTATTAAAAAATCTGACCAATGATGTCAGAGAAAATAAGCCACTATCCGCAAAAAGAGCAGTTCGCCTAATGCATCTAATCACATTGGAAATACCTGTAACATCTTTCAAGGATCATGTTTACACAAAACAAGTCTTGGATGCCATCGAGTTATTTTTGCAAACTGAAAATCTAGACGAAATAAAAAAAATTGCACGCAAAAGAAAAACTGATCGACTGGAAATGCGTAGAGCAATTGCTTGTGATGCTTTTGAATATTTCTCTTTCTTGCCAATGCAATTATTAGCTGATCCAGGCAATATCCACAGATATCAAGAAAATATCGATATGCTTCTTTGGCTACTACGCAAAACAAGACCAAACAAAAACTGCTTAAAAATATTAAGCAGTCACATTGCAAGGTTATAAAAACATAAAGCGTCTCAGAAAATCGAGGCGCTTTATTCCTTATTCCTCATGATGTTTTGCATGATTGTTTTTACTAGGTTCAAATGTATGCAAAATAGTATTAACCAAAGAAAGGATTAAACTGAAAAAAAGTGCCGTCCAAAAACTTGGAACATAAAAACCATCCACGAATTTGCTCGTCAGCATGATCATACCAGCATTAATAACCAGAGTAAAAAGCCCCAAGGTTAAAATTGTTATTGGCAATGTCAAAACAATCAAAATTGGTTTTAAAATTGTATTAAAAATTCCTAGCACCACCGCCACTACCAAGGCCACAAAAAAACCCTTCAAAACAACTCCAGGCAAAAGATAGGCTGCAACCATAATCGCCAATGCCCTCAAAAACCAATGTAGTAGTATTCTCATAATTTTATTTTAATATTAATTATTAATACCCTCATTATAACATATGTATTTAACAGTCGGTTACAAATTTTAAATTTAAAATTTTAAATTTAAAATTTCATTGAGGTATTCTTCAATTATTTTTTCAACCTCGCCAACACTTTCCGTCTCCATCAATTTTGCCCGCAGTTCCTTAGCGCCATCAAAACCACCAACATAAGCCTTGAAATGTTTTTTCATCACATGAAATCCTTTTATATTCTTGCTCGAAAGTTCTTTTTCAAAAAGTTTAGCATGTTCAATCATGACAGTAAATCTCTCTGTAAATCCAATATTTTCAATAGAAATTTTCTTATTAAAAAACCAAGGATTTCCAAAAATAGCGCGACCAACCATGACTCCATCCATCCCAGATTCTTTGGCTTTTTGTTTTCCGTCGCATAGACTTTGTACATCTCCATTACCAACAACAATAACACCAGCATCTTTGGCCATTCTTGCTATTTTAGGAGCAAGCTCCCAGTGAGCAGCAACTTCTGACATTTCTTTTCGTGTGCGCAAATGAACTGTGAGCACAGCTGGTTTTTCTGCCAAAATTTCCGGCAGCCAAGTTTCGATTTCATTTTTGTTGTACCCAATGCGAGTCTTAACTGAAACAGGAATATCGCCTGCCCCTTCCTTGGCAGCCCGAATCAATTCTCGTGCAAGTTTTGGATTCTTCATGAGCGCACTTCCAGCTCCCTGCTTTTCCACGCTGCGATCAGGACATCCCATGTTTATTTCAATTCCATCAAATCCCAGCTCGCACAAAATTTCAGTTGCCTTTTTGATATTTTCAGGTTTTGATCCAAAAATTTGAGCCACAATCGGATGCTCATTTTTGCCATATCGCATATCCTTTAGCAGTGCCTGCCTACCTTTTTCACTGGCCAAGCCATCAGCACTAACAAATTCCGTGTAAATAACATCAGGCTTGCCATACTTAACTAGCATCTGCCTCTGCGCAAAATCAGTCACATCAGCCATTGGAGCTAATGCAAAAAAGGGTTTTTTCAATTTTTCCCAAAAATTCTTTTTCATATACCTCATTATTGCCTCAATTTAGACTTTTTAGCAAGCAAAATCCCCGGCTCAGCGGGGAAATTTTGGATTTTGGATTTTGTATTTTGAATTTTGCCCTATTCCCCCGTTGTCGTCCCACCATTAGCCTTCTTGAATCCAACTTTCCAGCTAGGCTCATAATCATTGTCAAACTCATCTTTCACAACAACCGTTTCGCCTTTCATCAAAGTTGAAAGTGCAATATCGTTCATCATTTCTTTTTCAGTATCAACTTCATGCTTCAAATCTTCCAATTTTTCATAGGCACGACCAAGTTGCAATTGAATTCTTGCTTCAATTTGTTTCTTCTTCTCGCGAAGTTCTGTAATTTTTTCCACAATTTCCTCATATTCATCAGCTTGCACCAAGGCATCTTTATACATATCCCTCAAATCTTTTTGCTCCTTTTTCATTTCACGAATGTGATTGAAAACTTCTTGAATGTTTTGCATCTTGTTTTTTACATTTACTTATTACAACGTTTTTACATCATAGCACAACTTTAATTATTGAAAAAGTGTTAGCAAAAAAGCAAACAAAAAAGGTGCCGCGTAATATTCGCGCGCACCAATTTTTTTGTTTTTGTTTTTGTTTTTTGTTTCTATCTCTTAATTTAATAATTTATCATAATAAATACTCACGTCTTTTATCCATTTTTCCTCACTGGCATTTTTATCCCTATTCTGACAAGCATATCCACATTTCCAAATAACCATTTCCTTTGGGGTATCAATATTTTCATTTTTTACTAATTCATCAATACGCTGCGCAATTGTATCAACTGCTTGCTCGGGAGAATCAAAACAAGTATGACCTCCAGATCCCATTTTGTCAGCCTTCAAACGAAATCCCCAATAATTATAACAATCATTTCCATCAAGCACTGGTTTTCTTTTTCCCCAAGCACTTTCCTTTTTTGCGATAGCAACCAAGAACATAGCTGTCTTTGGATCTTGCTTCACTATATATGGAGTCATTTGTTCAATTGGATAACCTTCAACCATTTTTTCAATTTCAGTTGCAAGTGCTGTAGGCTTGTTTATTCTAATAGGTTGAGTTATCTCAGGAGCAACAATAACTTTTTCAAAAGCCTTAATCATTGTCATTACTGTGGTAACAAAAATAATAAAAAGCATTAAACCCAAAATTCTTCCATGTTGTGGGTTCACATTGCCAAGAGTCAAAAATTTAGCCTGTTTTCTTTTTGGCTTATTTTGAGTCTTTTTTACTATTTTTTTGTTTGTTTGTTTTTTCATATTTTTTAATCTCCCTTGTTTTATTCAAGACCTTTTAAAATAATAATGGCTTAAACAAGGTAAATCTTTCAAAAAATAAAACAAAAACGGGCGTTCACCCGTTTTTGTTCTAACTATTCTGATAACATAAGTATACACCCAAAACAGCAAAAAGTCAATGCCTTCAATATACCACTTCTCGAATACGCTATTTGACAAAATTTAGTTTACTGGTAAACTACTTTAACATTAATAATTTTTCAAAAAAGCAATGATATTTAATGATCAATCGCCAATTGAACCCATAGTCTGCCTAGCACATAGACTTGAAGCTATTGGCAATAAATATGTTTTCAAGCCAATGGGACTTTCTTCTACTAGTGTGCACATCTTAAAGCTGCTGCACATCAATAAGCAATTAACATCTAGCGACCTAATCAAGCTAACAGGAGCCAACAAGTCAAATATTAGTCAGCGCTTGAGTTTTTTAGAAAAAGAGCACTACATCAAAAAAACAATTCCTGACAACATCACTGATAGACGCAAAATAACACTAGAACTTACAAGTAATGGTAAAGAAAAAATTCTTGACCTAGAAAAAAGAATGCAGCAAGCCAGAATTTCCTTTGAAAAAAAATTCAGCAAAGAAGAACTTGCTCATCACAAAGCTTTTTTCAAGAAAGTAGCAGCAATCCTCGACAATGGTGAAAGTGAATTAAATAAGATATTTAAATTTTAGCAAAAGCATATGAACAAGAAAAAAATCATAACTTCAATCACCCTGGTAGCAATAACATTTATCGTAGTAACAAAAATATCCAACAAAAAAGCAGCTGTGCAGCAGGTTGCCACAAAACAAACAATAAAAGTTTCCACCAAATCATTCGCTGACAGCAAAACGTTGTTGCAAAAAAATCAATATCCAGCCACTGTTGTTGGTGATCAGGAAATAAAAATAACAGCTAAAAGCGGTGGAAACATAACAACTGCGCCTGGAAACATTGGCGACAGAGTTAATATTGGAACACTGCTTGCAAAAATAGATGATGTTAGCACCATTGATGCTGTGAGTTATGATCTAAAAAGTTTACAAGTTCAGCAATCTCAAATAGCAGTAGAGCAAGCAAAAAAATCATACAGCCTTGCAAAAGACAATTATGACAACATCAAAAAAACATCTTCATCCACAACAGCGCAAAAGGATGCAGCAAAATCTCAACGCGACATTGCAAAATTGCAATATGAAAATGCTACTTTGGGATTAAATGGCACTGTTGATAACCACTTGATAACCAGTCCTATCTCGGGAGTGATCACAAACAAGGCTGTTTCGCTTGGCGATTCAGTAAGTGTTGGACAACTAATTGCAACCATTAGCAAATCAACAAACGTTAAGGTTCAATTTTATGTTGATGAACAAAATTTGAAAACAATAACGCGAGGACAAAAAATAATAGCAACAGATTCAAATAAGCAAGAAACAATTTTGATTGTGCGAAACATTTCAGCTGTTGCAGATCAAGCAACCAAAAAATTTTTAATCGAAGCATATCCAGAAAAACTTCCCTCAACACTATTGTCCGGAACAATTGTTTCAGTTTCTAGCGAAACAAAAATGGAATCCAAGGATAGCAACAACATCCTGCTTCCATTATCAGCAATAAGTATTGGCCAAAATGAAAGCTACATTTTTACAGTCGAAAATAACATTGCCAAAAAAAATATAGTAACCGTTGTGAAAGTAAATGGAGAAAATGCTGAAATTTCTTCGGACATTTCGCAGCAAGCGCAGATAATTATTGATGGAAATAAATTAATTAGCGATGGAGAAAAGATTGAAATTCAGTAATAAGTAGCTTTATTCAATTGCTCTACCATTACTATTTTTTGCAAGATTGTTTTCTCTTGAGGCCACCCGCAGCTCCGCCAGCTGGCGGAAGCGAGGATGAGTAAGCAGTCATAGTTTCCAACTGCAAAGCGTGCCTCAAGAGAAAATAATTGAGATAAAAAAACTTAAACCATAAATAAATTTCATATGGACATCAATAAACAAGGCAGCGCCAAGAGCACTGACTCATCATATTTGGACAAATTAGAATTCACTCCCGAGTTACGAAAAACTTGGCTGAATTTTTTTGTTTCAAATTTCAGAGTTGTTATTCTTTTAATAATCTTGATTTCTGGCTGGGGCATGTATGCATTTTTTCAATTGCCGAGAGAATCAAATCCTGAAGTTAAGATTGCAACAGCCGTGATAACCGCAGCCTATCCCGGGGTCTCCCCTGCTGATATTGAAGAGCTGGTGACAAAAAAAATCGAGACTGACATTTCAGGCGTTAGTGGTATCAAGAAAATAACTTCAACATCTGCTAATTCATTTTCGAGCGTTGTTGTTGAGTTTGATGCTAATCAAAATGTTGATGACAGTGTCAGAAAACTGAGAGACAAATTGGCAACCATCAGAAATGACATTCCCGCTGATGCCAAAGATCCACAAGTAAAAGAAATTTCATTGGATGACACACCGATCGTAACCTTTGCATTAACTGGGCCATATGATGGATTCACACTGCGAACTTATGGTGAAAAAATTCAAGATGAATTGGAAAAAATTCCAGGAGTCAGAGAGGTTAATATTTCAGGAGGATCACAAAGCGAATTTGAAGTTGCATATGACCCGCAAAAACTTGCGCTATATTCAATTACAGCAGAGCAAGCAAATCAGGCAATTGCAAACACAAATCGTGCCATTCCTGCTGGAAATTTTGAAGGCAAAGAATTTAATTATCCCGTTCGAACTGATTCAAGATTTTATAGCGCAAAAACGCTTGGCGAAGTGGCCATCTTGCATTCTGCTAACAATTCAATTGTATATTTGAAAGACATTGCAAATGTTCAGGAAAAAGCTATTGAAAAAACAATTTATTCTCGTTTTTCAGACAATGGAAAGGAGCCGCAGGAAGCGCTGACATTGCAAGTTGTCAAAAGAACTGGCGGAAGCATCATCAATACTGTTGATTCTTCAAGGGCAAAAATAGATGAACTGCTAAAAACATTCCCTGCTGGAATGTCATATTCAGACACTGTCAATCAAGCTGATCGCATTCGCAAAGATTTCAATCAACTCACTCATGATTTTCTTTTCACCTTGATCTTGGTAGTTGGAATTTTGTTTTTGATTGTGGGACTAAAAGAGGCATTCGTGGCTGGCATCGCAATTCCCTTGGTTTTCTTTGTGACTTTTGGCGTGATGCAAGCTACTGGGACATCACTAAACTTTCTCTCAATCTTCGCTCTTCTTCTTTCTTTGGGTCTTTTGGTTGATGATGCAATTGTGGTTGTTTCTGCAACAAAGCAATACATGAAAACTGGAAAATACACTCCAGAAGAAGCAGTTTTGCTTGTCTTGAATGATTTTAAGATTGTGCTTGTCTCAACTACTCTGGCCACTGTTTGGGCATTCTTGCCACTGCTAATGGCTTCTGGAATTATTGGACAATTCATCAGATCGATTCCCATTACCGTTTCTGTGACCTTAATTGCATCACTACTCATTGCATTGATGATCAATCACCCACTGGCTGCAGTACTTGAAAGAATCAGGCTTACCAAAAAATTCTTTTTGCTAATTTTAATCTCCACCCTGACAGTAGGATTAATCTTTGTAATGCAACATTCATTTTTTGGATACACGCTTGCCACCGTTTCATTTGCAATCATTGCCTGGATGATTTCTTGGTACTACAACAAAGGAAAATCAATCCTGGAAAATAATCTGGTTCTTTCTGAAAAAGAATGGGACAATGACGAGCTCATCAAACAAAAATTACGCTCACAAGGAGACCGTGAAAATGCTAGTTTTGCCAGCAAGCTTATTCATGGAATCATTCATTTTGATTTGGTACTGCCAACCTATGAAAAATATTTGCGCTTGGCAACTTCAACAAAAAAACGAAGATTGATCACATTGTTTTCTACTTTGGCGCTCTTTGTTTTTGCAGTTTCATTGCCGATAACAGGAGTTGTGAAATCTGAATTTTTTCCACCATCAGATGGCGATGTTCTTTATGTGAACATCGTTGCACCAGTCGGATTAAACCTGGATCAAACCGACAAAATTGCAATGGAGATAGAAAAAAGATTATTAAAAGCAGAAAATATTGTTAATTTTTCAACCATCGTTGGAAATGGTGGATCAAATGGTGGAATCAGTGGTGGCAGCAGCAACAAATCAAACACAGCATCAATTACAATAAAATTAACTGACCAAGAAAGCAGAACGATTAAAGCCTATGATATTGCTGAAAAAATAAGATCATCACTTGCTGACATTCAAAATGCAACAATCACAGTTTCTGCGCCAAGAGGTGGACCACCATCTGGCAGTGCTTTTCAAGCTCAAATTAGTGGAGAAAATTTGCAAACACTTGATAAAATCGCCCGTGAACTGGAACCTATTGTGGATTCTATTCCCGGAACAATTAATTCAAGCACTTCACTCAAAAATGCTCCGGCTGAATATACATTCTCATTAGACATGGCAAAAATGGAGCTATACGATTTGAACTCTGCCATCGTTGGAGCAACACTTCGAAATGCAATCTCTGGAACAACCGTGACAACAGTGCTTCGTGACAACAAAAACATAGACGTTATTGCCAAATTTGGAAAAGACAACATCCAAACACTATCCTCAATTCAAAATTTGCAAATACTTAACAACAAAAAACTTCCGGTTTTTGTTAAGGATGTTGCAACCATTCAACTCACCCCTTCAGTTGATTCAATTTCTAGAATTGATCAAAAAAGAACCATTCTTTTGACTGCTGATGTGAGCGGCACAACTAATGCCACACAAGTCGTCAAGGAATTTCAAGACAAAATTGCCAAAGACTACAAGCTTCCTGAAGGATATGTGATTAGTTATGGCGGAGAAAATCAGCAAAACAATGAATCAGTGCTTTCAATCATTCGTGCCATGGCAATTGCCGGCTTGTTAATAATTTCAACACTAGTAATTCAATTCAATTCATTCAAAAAAGCCATCATAGTGCTCGTTACCCTTCCATTAGCACTGATTGGCGTCTTTGTTGGAATGGCACTACTGGGCGTGACTCTGAGCTTCCCAGGACTCATTGGAATCTTGGCGCTCTTTGGAATTGTAGTGAAAAATGCCATCATCTTGATCGACAAAATAAACCTCAACATTAAAACTGGAATTCCCTTTGAAGAATCAATCATTGATGCAGGAAAATCCAGACTTGAAGCAATCTTCATCACTTCAATTGTGACTATTGCCGGCATCATTCCAATCACACTTTCCAATGCAACTTGGACAGCCCTTGGAAGCGCAGTAATCTTCGGCCTTTCCATCTCATCTTTTTTTACCCTCTTCATTATCCCCACGTTATACATGACTTTTATTGATGAGAAGGAAAGATTCTAAAAAAATAAACTCACATTGTCATTCCAGCGTATGCGGGAATCCAGATCATGATTAAAACAAAAAATAAAAAGCTTGGAAAAATAATCCAAGCTTTTTTATTTTCTAATCTTATGGAATTCCGTAAGATTAGAATTTTTCTGAATTTTTATCATGAATCACGAAAGTAATTTTTGAATATCCTCCTGACTGAATTCCTTTCTATAATCAATCAGTTTCGGATGCTTAATTTTTCTGAGCTCCTCATCGTATGTTGCCATTATGTTTCTCGCTCTTTTCTGATAGACTAGCCAATTTCTTTGTGATGAAAACTCATTGAAAATCTTTTCAAATTCTTTTTGTGTGAGCAACCTGCCCAATTTTTCAAATTTCTTTTCAACTTCGCCTGCCAATCCAGTTTCAAAAGCACCAACAATTAAAATTATTTCTTCATACATTGAATTTCTTGTCAAATCTTTTTTGACAAGATTCAAAAGTTTTCGATATTCCTTGGTTCGTTCCAAAAACAAGAAATTATACAGCATGTCAGTATATGTTCCATAATTTTTTGCCACCACAAAATCATTAATGCAATCAGTAAAATCTTTTCTGTATTCTTTTGTTTCTTCTCTCGTTTCGAAAAACTGACTGGTCAATTGGTTGATAAATTTTGGATCCATGGTGGCAATTCGCATCACCTTTTTGAAATCACCCTCCACTCGAATAAAATATTTTCTCACCATTTTTCCCTTTTCATTGTTCTCAAGCATCGCCAATTCTTTCGCCATGTCAATTGAAATAATATAGTCTTTTGGCACAACTCTACCAGTTTTTGGGTCTTTAGCTTTTGCTTTATTTGAGCCATATTCTCCATTGCCAAATTTGGCAATGGATATAAAATAATCCAAATCTTCAACAAACTCATACTTTTCAATTCTATCCTTTATCCAGTTAGCGAAGAATTTTCCAACTCCCAACCACCTATGCAATTCCCTGGCGTTCACAAATCGCTTCTTTTCACCATCAAAATCCTTTTGAATCACTTTTATGTTTATCAATTCATTCATATTTTTTATTTTAAATTATTATAGTGATATTTTATCACTATAATAAAAAGTCGTCAAATATGGCTCAAATAAAAGAAAAAGCATACCAATGCTGGCATGCTTTTTCTGCTCGAGTGCTCGAGGACGGTCCTCAAGTTTACTATATTTTCACTGAAAAGAAAGAGTGCCCAGCATATTTTCAATAACTGATTTGCAGTAGGTATTGTCGGCAACTGGTGCAATGTCAATTAGATTACCTAATTTTGGATGAATAATTCTAAAAGAATATCCTTCACTGTTATCTTGAACATTTACAGCAAAACACTTAACAAATTTACTTTGACCATAGGTTATGTCTGCTAACTTGGTTTTACAAGGAAAAATGCTGATATCTTTTTGAGCAGACAAAACACTCAAACCAATTGCACAATCCTTTTCCTTGTTTAGTTTTTCAGGTAAAAAATCCTCTTCATTTTTTTCAATTGGCATAAAGTTTATTCCGTATTTTTCAGAAACCTTCCAATTTTTTGGATATTTTATCGTAAAAGAGTATTTGTCATTTTTGTAGGTATTTTCAAGAGCAAGTGCAACTGGTTGTTGAACGGTATCTTTTTGCGGTTGAGTTTTTTGGACAGTGTTTGTTTTCGCTGGCTGTGCTTGTTGTGCTGTATTTGGTGTGGATTGGGATACTTTATTGCTTTGTAAATAAATAGCACCGCCAATTAAGATAGCAACTACCAACAAAATTCCTATTGCAATCTCACTAACAATTTTTTTGTTCATATTTTTATTTCAAATAAAATTAAGCAATAAGTACATTATGCCATATTGGGTTGCTATTAGACCAACCATAAGGAAAAATGATTGCATAGCACTGTATTTCAAAACACGAGGAACAAAACCCCATCCTACAATTGCCCCAACAATGAAAACACTTATCCCTAAAGAAAAAATCAATGAAAAATAGAAAGCAAGAATTGTTGCTCGCATAATAGCAGAAACCTTGTTTACCTTTGTTGCCAACCAAAGAAATAAGAACAAAAGTAATGTTTCCAGTAAAAAACTTACAGAAAAACTTGTGATTTGCCTTGAGGCAAGGGGAACTTTTTTGACACACTGATTGAGGTTGTAGGTATAAACTTGCTCCCTTGTTGCTTTCACGCCAGTTAAACTTCCATTTTTATCAATAATATCACCTATGCGGAAATACTCATCCGTCTGCTTTTTTGCATCATTGGTGCAGTTCATTGCTGAACTTACCGAGAACACAACAAGCAATATAGCAACTGCTAAAATTGAAAAAACAACTGCAAGAATTTTTCTGTTTAATTTTTTTTCCTCATTAAACATTGAACCATCCTCAATAAATTCTATTTTAGAGTCGTTTTGCTCCATTGCTGTTTTTTATTGTGTAATTTATAACTCAATTATACAAGAAAATTGATTCTTACACAAAAACAAAAATTCTCTTGATTGAGAGGCTTGCTTAATGTGATAATATATTCCCACTTGAGGACAGTCCTCTGGTGAATCTCATCAATAGATACACATAATAGCCAATTTTTTCTTTTGTTAATTGTGATAAATTATTTTTACTCATAAAATAAAGATGACTTAAAAAATAACTAACTCTACTAAAGCACAGCCCCCCCCCTCAAGTAAATTCACCTTAGAAATATAAACAAACAAATAACATGCTATAAATATTTTCTCTTACTAATTTCCTTCGGAAAATATTCCTGTCCCTCGCTTCCCTCCACTGGTGTGTATTTATAGCCTTTGCCGTAGCCCAATTTTTCCATCAATTTTGTGGGGGCATTGCGAATGTGCATGGGAACTGGGAGATTGCCAAATTCTTCCACGTCTTTTTTTGCTTTGTTATATGCGAAATATGAGGCAACACTTTTTGAGGACTTGGCCATATAGACAACCAATTGCGCCAAATGCACTGAGCATTCGGGATATCCCAACTTGTGACAAGCATCAAACACGTTGTTGGCAAGCACCAAAGCAAAATTGTCAGCCAAGCCGATGTCTTCTGAGGCAAAACGCAGCAGCCTGCGTGCAATATATGTTGGCTGTTCCCCACCTTCGATCATGCGAGCCAACCAATACACACTGGCATCCGCATCTCCACCTCGCATGGATTTATGCAGCGCTGAAATAATATTATAATGTTCTTCGCCGCCTTTGTCATAATACAGATGAGATTTTTGAATAATTTGCTTCAGCAATTCTCTAGTGATAATTTTGCTTTGATTTGCTGCTGCCTCAAGGGTGTTGAGTGCCATGCGTGCGTCGCCATTGGCCAGCATCGCAATTTCCTTGATGATTTCAGCTGTCGCCTCAATTTTCTTTAAACCTAATCCATTTTCATTGTCGCTCAATGCCTTTTGAATAATCTTTTCCAAATCAGCAACCTCAAGTTTGTTTAAAACAAAAACTCGTGAGCGAGAAACAAGAGCAGAATTCACTTCAAAGCTTGGATTTTCTGTGGTGGCACCAATCAAAATCAAAAGTCCTTGCTCAACATGAGGAAGCAAAGCATCTTGCTGCGATTTGTTCCAGCGATGAATTTCATCCACAAACAAAATTGTTTTTTTCTTTTGCCATTCATTTTCTTGCGCCTTAGTAATGACCTTTCGCAAATCCTTGATGCCATTTGTCACAGCACTAATCTTGATGAAATCGGCATTGGTTTCATTGGCAATAATTGCAGCCAGTGTTGTCTTGCCTGAGCCTGGTGGTCCCCACAAAATCATTGATGGAACCTGGTCATCCTTGATGGCTTTGCGCAAAAATGTTTCATCTCCAATCAATTCTTGCTGACCAAAAAAATCATCCAAAGTGATTGGACGCATTTTTTCTGCCAAAGGTGCATATTGCAATGAGTTTTCTTTTGTCATATTTTTTTACATTGAATTTCCAATCTTGATCGCCACAAAAATTCCCAAAATTCCACCAACTCCGCTAAACATTATCGAAGAAAAAGAAAACACTCCATCACCCCAAATCATCGGCACATATGCACCAATCAATGAGAAAATGAAAATACAAAAATAAATAAACCATTTTGGGACCATATTATTTTCTTCTTTTTAAAAAATATTTAAACTTTTTTGGCAAACCGAATGTCCTTGAATTTTTTTGTGAAAGGTTTTTTGAAAATTATCACCCAAAAATGATTAATCACATAGCGAAACCCTGTCATTATTATTCCCTCATCCTGAAAACGTCGACTGGAAGTGTGCATCTTCAAGCTAAACATGAATTTCACCAAACCAACTTTTGAAATTCTTCTGGCAATATCAGTGTCTTCTCCATAAAAATCAATTGACGTGTCATAACCATTAATCTTTTGGAGCGCGCTTCTTCTCAGGATAAAATTTCCTCCTTGTAGCATTGCACCTATCTTAAAAAAATGATGATTGATAATATGCCCGACAAATCCAATTGCATAATACACATGAATGAAAAAATTTGTTAACTTTGGCATCTCGGGATATAGATATGGGCCACTAAGTGCAACAAGATTTGGATTTTTTTCAAATTCAACAAAAACTTTTTCAATCCAACCCTCCGGGATTTCACTGTCAGAATCAACATTAGCAATGATCTCACCAGTCGAAGCCAGATATCCACTATTTCGAGCCTGCGAAAGACCCTTTTTTGATTCATATACCAATTTAACATCAACAAAAGATTTCACAACTTCACTTGTTTTGTCAGTGCTAGCATTATCAACCACCACAACTTCCACATCACGTTTTATCTTTTTCAATTCAGCAAAAACTGACTCAAGACACTTTCCAATGTATTTTTCTTCATTATATGCCGGAATGACAATACTAAGCTTCATAGGTTTATAATTTAAAATTATTTTTATATAGAACTTTATGCAAAATTGCGAGGGATAATACTTTAATACAAAAACAATCAATACTATAATTGTGAGACAATTACACGAACTTTTAATTTCTTTTTGAAAATTTTTCAAAAATATCCTGCCATTTTTCGGCAATATTACTGGCTGAAAAATCTTGCACATATCTTGAGCCTTCGCATCCCATATTGCTTGCCAACTCTCGATTTTGCAATAATACCTCTATTTTATCAGCTAAAGCAAGCGCTTCTCCAATTGGCACGACAAAGCCTTTTTTTTCATCGCGTCCAAGATAATTTGGCAGAGCCCAAGCATCAGCAGCAACGGATGGGATGCCCACTGACATGGCCTTCATCATACTAATACACTGTGTTTCAGCCACACTCATTACTGCAAAAACATCAGCTGCTTGATACAGCTCAACATGCGCTTTGTCATCAACTCTTCCAAAAAATTTTACAGAATTTTTAATTTTAAGTTTTTTTGCCAATTTTTTCAGATCATCTTGTGCGCTGCCTATTCCTGTTATCACGAGCATGGCATCAGGAATATTTTCAACAACCTTTTCCATTGCGGCGATGATCACATCAACTTGCTTCTCCTTGGCGAGCCTACCAGTATACAAAACAACATTATCACCAAGCAAATACCTAGCTTTTAATTCTTTTTTCTGTTCCAATGTTGGCACTGAAAAATTTTGCAAATCAATAGGATTTGAAATCTCAGCTGAATCCCTATCAAATCCGTAGTCTTTCATTTCTTTTAATATTTTTTCATAGGGAGCGCTCACAAACTTGCACCAATTGTAATACCAACAAACAAATTTCAGACCAAGCCAATCAAAAAAAATATTACTAATCGGCAAATAACTGGTAAATTCAACAATAGGCGTGTGATTCGTGCCAACAAGAGGAATCCCAAACATCCTAGACATTAGCAATGCTTCAATTCCCATCCCATAGGGAGATTGCGTGTAAACAATATCAAAATTTTCTTTTTTGTATTTCAATAATCGCAAACCAAACGGCAAAACAATTCGCGATTGACCAGTCGGTGAACCAAAAAATGGCAACGACCAGAAACGATGAAATTTTATTTTTTCATTTATTTCCAATTCCTTATTTGGCAAGTTTGCCTTGGCATAATCACTGGCCGAATATGCCGCTGCAAAAAAATGGACCTCATGTCCAAGCTCAGCAAGATTTTTTGCAAGCAAAACAATAGAATCAGAAATTCCACTTATTTCAGGATAAAAATTGTCAGAAAAAATTGCAATTTTCATGTTTTCTAAATCTTATCCGCAAGTCTTTTTGATATTTTCTTGTAAATAAAAGCAAAAGAAAAATATGCCACTATGATGAAAAATGGGACCAATGCACCATATTTAATATACTTTCCAATGTCATATACTCTGCCAAAAAAATATCCCAGCACCATGAAAGTAAGCGTCTTTTGAAATGTGACCAACAAAACAAAACAAAAATATTTCCACCATTTCATTTTCAGTGCACCAACCAGCATTAATCCTGGAGTTGAAAGCACTGGTGTATATTTCAAAATAGCAACTGTTTTGCCACCATGCAAATGGATGCCTTTGCGCAAATGTTCCATTCTTGATTTTGTCAGACCAAACTTATGACCAAACCTTGAAACAAAACCAAGACCCTTCCAGCGACCAAGTCCATAATAGACACTATCGGGAATAATATCGCCCAACAAGGAGAGAATAAGGACTACAACTGGATTAAAAAATCCAAGTGTGGCAGCAAAAGTTGCTGCAGCTGTCACAGTTGGACCCTCAATGCACATTGCTAAAAACATCAAAGCATAGCCATGTGAAATTATCCAAGAAAATACTTGTTGAAAATTTGTTAGATCAATACCCATTTAGTCATTATATTGCTAAAAGAGGATAGTTGCAAAAAATAGGCAACTATTTTGTAGGAAGAGGTCTTATTTGAATATTTTGAGCAGCGATGCTTCCGTCAGTATTTGTTTTTCCTTGAGCAGTGACTTGTTGTCCGATGCTCAAATCAGCAATGACACCAGAAACTGATTTATCAATTGAAGTTTTGTCTGAAAGAAATACTATTTTTGAGCCACCATCTCGTGTTTTGATGGTGACACTACTATCATCCTTTGCAATCACTTCCCCACCAACAAAATCCCCAGCTGGGCCATTTTGACTACCTGCTTGCATGCCACCACGCTGACTACCAGTGCCTCGTTGTCCACCACCAGCGCCACCGGCGAATCCTCCCCTGCCTTGTTGATCTTGCGCATTTTTTGCTTGAACATTTCTTGCTCCATATTGCATGCCACCATAAAATGCACCCCCAACTGCTAGCATAAGAATAATTACTCCTATTGCTATATTTTGTCTTTTCATAATATTTTTATTATTTATAATTAATTTTTAATTTCCAATTTTTATTCATAACGCAAAGCCTCCATCGGACTCAAATTTGCAGCGCGACGTGCAGGATAAAAACCAAAAACAATTCCGACTCCTGCAGAAACACCAAAGGCAAGTAATACTGATGATGATGAAATTTGAGTTTGCAATTGTGGAACAAAATTTGAAACAGCCATAGAAGCTGCCCATCCTAATATCACACCCACAAAGCCACCAAAAAATGTCAGCACCACAGCTTCAGCCAAAAATTGCATGTTGATATAAATCTTTTTTATGCCAACAGCTTTTCGAAGACCAATTTCACGCGTTCTCTCGGTGACAGTAGTAAGCATCATATTCATAATTCCAATGCCGCCAACAAGCAAGGAAATGCCAGCAATTGATGAAAGTAAAATTGTGAAAGTGCCAGTAATACTTGATGCTGTTGCAATAATGTCTGATTGATTAACAAGACTAAAATCTGCTGCTTGAGGATCTAAAATATTATGTTTTCGAAGCAAAAGATCTGTTATTTGCTGCTGAGTTGAAATCATTGCACTTGAACTTGCAGCCGAAGCGCTGATAGTGGAAACAAAAATATCACCTGACAAAAAATGTTGCGCGCTAGTAAGTGGAACATAAATTTGATCATCAGGATTTGCAAATCCACTACCACCCTTGGCAGCTGCAACCCCAATCACTTCAAAGTCAATATTTTTGATGCGTATATTTTGACCAATAGGATCTGCTCCAACACCGAAAAGATCGTCACGAGCAGTTGGCCCAAGCACTGCGACTTTTGCACTGCTTTTTACTTGCTGATCAGTGACAAATGTTCCCGAGTCTATAGCAACATTTCTAGCACTGAGATAGTCAGGCACGGTTCCAACCACTTGCGTGTTGGTGTTTGTGCCTTTAGCAGTGACCTGATAGCGCTTACTAACATCAGGTGCAACTGCTGTTACGCTTTGTATTTCTGCTTTAATTGCATTTGCATCATCAAGTGTTAATGTTTGAGCACTTCCTCTACCAGCATTAACAGTGCTTCCTCTTTGAGCGCCAGGAGTGATGATAATAAGGTTTGAACCAATTGATTGAATGCTACTAGCAATTGAGTTTTGTGCTCCCTGTCCAATCGACACCATAGTAATAACACTAGCAATACCAATAACTATTCCCAAAATAGTAAGACCACTTCGAACTTTGTTAGCAGATAGTGACCAAAATGTTTCTTTTAAAATATCTGTTGTAATCATATTTTTTAACTTTTTTTAATATCACTCTCAATGAAACCATCGCGAATTGAAATGATCCGCTGAGCAAAATCTGCAATCTCTGGTTCATGAGTAATAAGGACAATGGTGTGACCTTTTTTGTGCAACTCCTGAAAAGCCTCCATCACAATATGACTTGTTTTTGTGTCCAAATTTCCAGTTGGCTCATCTGCCAAAATTATAGCTGGATTATTAATAAGTGATCTTGCAATAGCTACGCGCTGCATCTGCCCACCGGAAAGCTGATTAGAAAGATTATAAAACTTCCCCTCCTCCATGCCAGCATATACCAAGCATTCTTTGGCCCTTTGTGAGCGCTCCTGCTCTGTTGTGTCAGTATACAATAAAGGCAACATAACATTTCTAAGCACAGTTGTTCTTGGTAAGAGGTTGAACGATTGAAAAACAAAACCAATTTTTTCTCTGCGCAATTGTGAAAGTTCATCATCATCCAAACTAGAAACTTCTTTATTGTCGAGAAAATATGTCCCCTCCGATGGTGTATCCAATGCCCCCAAAATATGCATCAGTGTTGATTTTCCTGATCCAGATGGTCCAATAATGGCAACAAATTCACCTTTTTCAATACTAAAAGAAACACCACCAAGCGCAACAGTTTCCACATCTCCATTTTGGTATACTTTTTTTAAATTTTTGCATTCAATCATACTTAGACAAAAATCAAAATACAAAAATCAAAATTCAATAAGAAATTCGGCGCATTAAACTCATTGAAAAATATATGTTGTATCTTGTATATTAGATTTTATTTTTACCCTCTTCCTCCACCGCCCAAGCCTGGAAGCCTAACTCCACCACCACCGCTTGTGGTTGTGGTTGATTTTGCATTAGGATCAATTGTTTGAGTAATAACCTTGTCACCAACATTTATCCCACTAACAATCTCCGTTTCGGTGTTATTCGCTGCACCAATTTCAATAGTGCGTTTTTGTGGAATATTTGAAGAATCAAGAATTTCAAGATAACTCTTATTTACTTGCATCTTGAGGGCACTATTTGGAACAACAATCACATCTTGTTTAATTTGCGTTATAATCTTAGCTGAAACGCTCATTCCAGATCTAATTCTTTCATCAATAGTGTCAAAGCCAATTGTCACATTGTAATTAACAACACCTTGAGTGATTGTTCCAAGGGCATCCATTTTCTCAACTTTTCCCGAAACAGAAAGTCCATCAATGGCACCAAATGTCATCATAACTTTTTGCCCAATTGAAACATTTGGGATATCAACCTCATTGATAGCAACTTGTGCTTTCAGTGTTTTCAAATCACCAATAATAATTGGCGCAGATGAATTGTTGCTTGATGAAAGCCTGCTCAAATCATCACCATTTTTAATGTTGATCGCACTAACCGTTCCAGCAATTGGGGCAGTTACTGTTCTTTTTGCACCATTTGTCAGAGTGTTGCCGTAATCTGCTGATGTTGCAGCATAATTTTTTTGAGCAGCAATAACTCCAAGTTTTGCAATCGCAACTTTTTCCTTCAATATATCTCGCTGCTTATGTGTTGTTGTGTCCTTGTTTGCTGCACTTTCATCAGCTTGCGCTTGCTTCACTTGAAGCTCAGCTGAATCAAGTGAGTTCTTTGATTGCTGCAGAGAGGCTGTTGCCTTAAAGTTGCTAACAGAAAGATCATTGTTGATAATTGTAAAAAGAACATCACCCTTTTTGACATTATCTCCGATTTTAACCATCACATTTGAAATTGTTCCAGTGATTGTTGGATCAACAGTTGCAAGCTGATCAACCACGACATTTCCAGAGCCAGCCACTGAAGTTGTGAGGCTGGTTTTTTCGGCAATTGCTGTTTTGTATTGAACTGCGACAGTGGTTTGATGTGTTTTCGTGTACCAATAATAACCAATTGCCACAACAATCAGTGCGCCAAAGACAATCATTCCTTTGTGTTTTTTCCAATAATTTTTCATACTTTAATTTATTTTTTTATTATAAAAATATCCATACTAATATTAACAGCTATTTTTCAAAAATACGAATCAAATCAGTATTAACAACTCCATCATCTCCAGGGTTTCCAATTGCGACAATTTTTTCATCATTCCTAAGATCTGTGATTTTAATATCAATTCTTCCATCTTTAATAACAGTTTTTTCATTTACTGCGATCGTATTTTCTTTTCCCCCGCGATCCTTGATCACGATATTATTATCAACAATTGAAGTGATGATTCCTGAAACCCCATGACCATTTCTAAAATCACCAGGACCAGGCATCATTCCTTTGAATCTTGCACCAAACTCTCCGCGCCCATCCATTTCACGAGGACCATCCATCATTGCTCTTTGCCCACCCACAAAATTTCTTTCATAGTTTGCACCCCATTGATATGAATATTTCGCCCTATGTTCTCCAACTTTCATACCAAAAGCAAAAACAATCACAGCTGCAATCAAACATCCAAAAGCCCCCACAATTACAGTGAAGTATTTTGATTGTGTAATTTTTTTAATTGTTATCATATTATTTTGTAAATAAATTATTAACATTGCAACATGTCATCTCGAGCTTGTCGAGAGATCTGAGCCCAAACTCCTCCACTATAGTCGAAGCGACACATGATGAGAACTCAATCCATCATGGCTCTGCAATTTTCCATATTGCCTGAGCAAGAACATGAAAACAAAAATTGGAAGCAGTGTCATGGAAATGGAAACTGTTGGCATTGTTTCAAGCAATGACAATGTATAATCTTGCCACATCATGCTGATTGTATTTAAGTCAGAAAAAACAAGCAATGTGATGCTGAAAAATTCCGATAACAAAAGCTCTTTTCCAAAAATTGCCAAAGCTGCAAAACTGGAAATTCCAGAAAAAACAAACCCAATTCGAATCAGCAGCAGCTTTCTTGCAACACTTTTCTGATTTTCCATCTCAATTCGCGCAAAAACAGCCTGCTTCAATCCTTTGGGCAGTTTAATTTCCAAATCGCCTAAAATAGTTTTAAAATTATTGTCCATACCTGTACTACGAGGTTGGAAATATTTTGGGTGCAACATCCGAGGATGCTGACTTTTTAAGAAAAATTAGCGCACGACGATATTTACTTTTAATAGTATTGTTTGATGCCCCAAGAATTTCAGCAATTTCAACCAAGGAAAATCCTTGTTGATGATGAAGGATTAAAATTGTTTTTAACTGTGGAGACAATGAGTTTAGATATTTTTCAGCCTCATTGGCATTGTCCATTTTTTGCAAAAGCGCATTTGAGTGCAAGATTGTTTCATCTTCAATATTTTCAAGAATATTAAAACCTTCCCCATTTTCAAAAATAGAAAAGGCTAAAGTTTTTTTCTTTTTCAAATAATCATAAGCAGTGTTTCGAGCTATTGCATATAGCCAAGTGCTGAACTTTTTTTCTTTTTCAAACGATTCAATATTTTTCCATATTTTCACAAAAACATCTTGAACAATATCCTCAGAAGCTGAGGAATCTTTTGTTAATTGAAAAATAAAATTGTAAATAGGTTTGAGGTATTTCTCGATAAGGCTTTCCAATGCTTGCTGATCACCATCAAGAAATTTCCCAACCAATTGTTCATCTATCATAAATAAACAATATACCAAGACTAACTATTTCTCAAGTACAAAAAATATTTGATCAATCTTTTTTCACCCAAAAAGATGATCAATCTTCATGCTTTCAATATTTCACTTTCCAATCTTTTGATACTATCTTCGAGCAAATCAAAATCTTTCCAGTCACCTTTTTGCAAGCAATTAGACTGAAAGGCTATCAAATACTCTAGTTTTTTGATTAATTCAAATTTTGACATATTTGTTTTTGTTTTAAAAAATTATTAAAAAAGTAATGAAAAAGTGAGCAAAAAACAGTTTTTGGGGACAAAAAAAATACCTTATTAATAAATAAGCGACCACAAATGCACCCAAGTTGCATTTGTTTAGAAGTTAATTCACCTGTTTGCAAATTAATTTCACTCGCCTGATTTGAAAATAAAATATTTTACGATCCACTCACTATTTTTGCGGACATACTAAAATATAACTATTTGTTTTTGCTTTTTTTCATTTTTGAACACCAAAGTAGTATACATGAAAAAAACACAAAAGTCAAGTATTTACTGATTAACAATTTGTATTGCTATTTATTTTTCTTGTATTCATCTCTTTTTATGACTGTACGCTGGCTTCTTTTTTTGGTTTGAGCATCATTGGCTTGTTTTTTTGCAGCAAAGGGATCAAGACTTTTTTTCAATTTAAGATAACGATCATAACGATCAGAGGTGATTAATTTTTCTTCAACTGCTTTGACAATAGCACAACCCTTATCAAATTGATGATCACAGTCATTAAATTTACAAAGCCTAGCAAAGACATCGATATCTTCAAATGCTTCGTCCAGCGATGCCTCAGAGGCCCACAGGCCAAGTTCTCGCATCCCTGGTGTGTCAATCAACATTCCACCATTTGGCAAAACAATTAATTCTCTTTTTGTTGTTGTGTGTCGCCCTTTGCTATCATCCAAACGTATTTCTGCAGTCTTTTGACGGTCAGTTCCTAGCAATGCATTTATTAGAGTCGATTTCCCTGCTCCTGAAGAACCAACAAAAACAATACTCCTTCCAACGCTGACGAGTTTTCTAATTTCATCCACTCCAGAATTATCTTTAGCACTAACTAAAAATATTTTAATATCAGAGAAAAGTTTTTTCACTTGGGCTATTTTTTCATCAGCATTTGATATTAAATCCGATTTGTTCAGCAAAATAACTGGCTCGCATTGGCCTTCTCTTGCCATTGTGACATAGCGCTCAATTCTTCCGATATTAAAATCACCATCCAATGCCTGCACAATAAAAGCAACATCAATATTTGTGGCAATAATCTGCTCAGCAACATCCTCACCAGCGCGTTTGCGACTAATCTTGGACAATCTTGGCAAAACTTTTTTGACAATTGCCTTGTTTTCTCCTGGAAGTTTTTCAATCCAAACCCAATCTCCAACTTTTGGATAATCAACTTCTGAATTTGCAGATCTCATGAATTTCCCCTGAATAATCCCTTCAAGTTCACCAAAAACTGAATACAACAAATATCCACCCCTGTTTTCAACAGCCACGCGCGCAATATTTTCTTTTTCAATTTCTTCATTGAGACTTTGTTTGTACAAATCCCAACCCAATTCTTCTAAGTTCATAAAATTCAATAATAAATAAGCTAAAAGTTGCGAGACCATTGTTGCGCTTTGCCAACAGCTAGCGAGGGCAGCTCTTGAGCTTTTGGATATTGAGCATTTCATCCAAAAGCGTGCCAAGAATAATAATGGTCGAGCAACACAATAAAGACAATTAAAGCATAGCACATACTCAAATTTAGCAAAACAAAAACCCTCCGAAGAGGGTTTTTGTAAAAATATCTAAATACGAAAGTATTAGTTGATTTTTGAAACGTTAATTGCGTTTGGTCCTTTTGGGCTTTCGCTTACTTCGAACTCAACCTTGTCTCCTTCTTGCATTTCGTTGAATTCAGCATTCTGAAGTTCTTTTGCATGAAAGAAAAGATCCTTATCACTTCCTTCTTGAGAAATGAATCCGAATCCTCGGTCTGTCAAACGTTTGATTGTTCCTTGGTTCATGGAATTGTTTGATTGTTTTAGTTAAATGCACGTTTGGGCTGCGCCTATTAAAGCTCGACTAGGCTATTGCGAAGTACCTACTATTGCTTCTTAATGATAGCACTTCTTAAGTAAAAAGTCAATAGACAAAGGGCTTAGGCAAATAGACCTACTTTTCCAAGTCCAGAGTCTCATCGATTCTGATTTGATCAACAAATTCAGGAACATGCGAAACAAGCACCATTGCACCCTCAAATCGACTAAGCGCCTCGGCGATTATTGGCAAATGACGAAAATTGATGTGATTTGTTGGCTCATCCAAGATCAACAATCCTGGTTCTTGCAAAACCAAACCAGCAAAAGCAACCAAACCTTTCTGCCCCTCAGAAAGAGTTCCGACTTTTGAATTCATAATTTTTTTGTCCAGCAAAAATCCACTTGCCACACTTCGAAGTTGATGTTCATCCGTCCTGTTCATTGAGCCTGCCAATGATTCATATACTGTATCTTCAAAATTTAGAGTTGAAAAATCTTGACGATAATATCCAACTCGCACGCCGTCAGCAATTTTGGCACCAGCAGCTTTTCCAGTTGCAAGTGACTCCAAAAGAGTGCTTTTTCCTATTCCATTTGGTCCAGCTAAAAGCAAATGTTGATTCTTTTTAAGTTTGATATTAGCTTCTTTTGGATATGGGCTATGGTTTATGACAACCGTAAGTGAAGATATTTCCAACAAATTTCCAACAAGATTTTCCTGTGTTGGAATCGTGAAAGTCCTGATTGCCTGATCCTCTTTTCGCACATCCAACTTGGCAGCTTCCATTTCTTCAGCTTTATCACGCATTTTTCTTGCCACTAATCGCATTTTTCCTCCTTTATTTGCAAAGAAGTTGGCCTTTTCCTTGTTGGCAATAATCTCTTTTTCATATTGAGCATTTTTCATTTTTTCCTTTTCAATCCTGTCAGCAATTTCAGCTACCACCACGTAATAGTCCCCCAAATATTGGTCGACTTTCTTTGTAAAAACATCTAAATATAGCACTCCGTCAGTGAAAGAATTCAAAAAGTCAGCATCATGAGAAATCACAATACATGTCTTTTGATATCCAATCAAAAAAGATGTTAAATGAGCAATTCCAGCCTTGTCCAAATTGTTTGTTGGTTCATCAAGAATAAGCAAGTCTGGATTCTGAATCAAGGCTGAAGCAAGCAGCAATCTAGCCTGCTGACCACCGGAAAATGAACGAATTGTCTTTTCATGAGGTGCCTTCAAGTTCACCACATCCAAAACAGCATCAATTTTTGGGTCAATGTTGTATATTTTTTCATCAAAACAATTTTCAAAAAATTCCCTAACAGTTAAATCCAATTGTTCGCGTGGAATAACCTGCTTAGCATAGGCAATCTTAAGTCTGTCATCAACAAAGATAGAGCCATCATCTTCTTTCAATGCTCCTGTTATCAGATTGAAAATCGTGCTTTTTCCAGCACCATTTTGACCCATTAGAGTCATTTTTGTCCCCCTTCTGAGCGAAAAAGAAGCCTCTTCCAAGATTGGTTTATCCTGAGAGTATTCAAAAGAAACTTTATTAAATCTAACTGCAACATCATTATTGGCCATATCTTTGACTAGCTATTAGCTTCGAGCTCATAGAAAATACTTAATTATAAAAACATACTGAGCTAATATCATAACCCATATTTAAAAAAAAGAAAAGAGCAGGCGCCGATGCCTGCTCCATGAAAGCTTTTTGGTGTGATTTATACAATTTCAACAAAGCTTGTTTTTGGTGCTTTGCAAATAGAGCAAGATTCTGGAGCCTCGCCCAATTCCAATTTTCCACAAATTTGACAAACGAAATATTTCTGACCATCAATATCAATTCCACCTTCAACAGTCGCCAGCGCCTTTGTAAATTCTTGTTGATGAATTTTTTCAACCTCATTTGCACCATAAAAACCAATATATGCTGCTTTTTCACCATCAGCCTCAGCATCAGCAATAAAACCTGGATACATCGTTTCAACTTCATATGTTTCGCCAGCAATTGCAGCTTTCAAATTAGAAGCTGAATCCTTAATTTCTCCCATGCTGGCAAAGTGCTTCAAGGCATGAATTGTTTCGCCTTCTGCAACTGCACGAAAAAGTCTGGCCAAATTTGTTTTTCCTTCTTTTTCTGCAGCCTTGGCAAACGCTAAATATTTACGATTAGCCTGTGATTCTCCTGCAAAAGCAGCCTTCAAATCTTCTTGTGTTTTTGACATAATATTTTCAAAATTAGAATTACTTTTTGATTATAAAACAATTGCCGACAACTTACCAGCAAAAAACTTATTTTTTAAATATTTCCTGCTAAAATACTGTTTATGACATTTTCATCCTTACATGAATATGAATTATCTGGAGAATAATATTTTTTCTTTGGACCTCTACATCCACCATTTTCATTGGCCAAAACTCCAAAATATGGCATCATGAATCCCATGTCTTGATTTGAAAATTTCTTGTACAATTGCTGCAAAGTTTGAGCTCTTTTTGCTGGATCCATGCGCGCAAAAATGTCCAAGTCATCACTAGGAATTCCACTCCAATCCAAATGCAACAAGACATTGTTGGCTTTGGATGAAAAATCTTTGTGCCAAAGCAAAGCCCAACAAGAACCTCGCCCAGAATAACAAGGACCATCTTCAACACTTCCATCAGCCTTGAGTCCAACCCCGCCTTCGATATAATCAAACAATTTTAAATAATTTGGATCACTAATTGATCCAGTTTGTGCCCCAACAACAACATCAACTCCCTGCTTGCTGGCATATTCCTTTATCTTGGCAATAATTTTTGGTGCATAATCTTTCTTTGTTCCCTCTTGCATATAAATTTGTCCAAAGGTAAAGCTTTGTACACCAGCATCAACACCTTTTTCTGCAATATATTGCACATAGTCGCGATATTCCTCACTTGCAAAGGTTGGCTTACAAGTTCCTTCTCCCCAAGCATTCTCAGTGCCTTTGCGACACATTGCCTTGAAATCAAATTCCTTGCCCGTTTGTTCATTCAAATAATGAGCTCGCACATCAATTGCCTCAGCAATAAACATGCCGTATACCAAATCTTTTTTTATTATTTGACTCATCACAAAACCAGCAGTTTCAAAATCAGGAGGCTTGAGCCAGGTTTCAATTGACCTGTGCAAATAATAACAATTAGACCTATTTATCAACTCCACAAAGCTATTGTTGTCGGGATTATATTCCGAAAGCAGCCCATCAGCAACACACCCTCTTGATTTCAATTTTTTCATTGAAACGGGGGTTGGTTTTGGTTTTTTGTTTATATTAAATCCCAAGATTCTGTGCTCTTTTTTGATAAAAGCAACAATTTGCGCTTCATCAAATTTAATATTTGAAGTAGAAAAAATACAATAACCACCAACCAAAACAGCAGCAAGAAAAATTACAGCCAAAGCAAAAAACGTATTTATTTTTCTAGTTAAATTTAAATCCATTTTTATTTTTTTAATTCCTACTTTACTAGTACGCAATAGAATATTTTTTCATTGCAAAGCATGGGAAATACTATTTTTTTCCAAAGAAACGTTGATAAAACAATTTAGAATAATAAACTGCTTTTTTATCAACATATTTATAAGTAAAAAATGAAACAATAAATATAAACGCGATTGAAACAGTAAAAGAAACAAAAAATGCTTGAGCATAAGGAAGATTATTCCCTATTTTCATGAAGATAAAACTAGAGAGCGAACCAAGCACAATAAAGTGAAGCAGATACATAGCAAAAGAAATTTCCCCCAAAAAGAGCAAATATCGGAAAGAGAATATTTTTTGCATCCTCCTGGAATCCAACAAAACCAAAATAACAAAAAATGCTCCAACAATGTGATAGAAAACGGCAGAATTAACAAGAAAGTACTGTTCCATGGGTGCATATATCGTTCCTTCAACTCCACGCATGGATGGATATGAACCAAGAAACAAGCCAATGAGTAGCAGCAACGTTCTAAAAATTTTACTCCTATCAAAATGGCTTAATAATTTTTTCTCATTAGCCACAATGTCGCTCAGCATGACACCCAAAATAAAAGCCCAATAATAAGTTTGAAAAAGAATAACAGAAGCAAGAACATAAAAAATCCATCTTCTTTTCATCTTTCCAAATAAAGCAAGAAAACCAAAAACCAAAAGTGATCCAATAAATTCATATGCGATGGTCCAGAGAGTGTCATTATATTCAAAAATATTAGTGAAAAATGCTCCTACAAAAATTTGATTGATGGCATCAAAAAAGTTTGGAGCAAATTTCCAAAAACCACCCAACCAATTGGAGCCAGAAAGATCAGCTGCTTGCTGATTATAGAACAAAGAAAATTCCATCAAAACAAAAGCCAACAAGACGGAAAAAGCAACTGGGACCACCAAGCGCAAATAACGCTTAATCGCACTTTCTTTCAGTATCTCACGATCACGATGCAAAAAAAACTTATGACTTAGCACGAATCCGCTGAGCACAAAAAAGATGCACACTGCAAAATTTCCATTATAAAAAAGATTCAGCAATGTTCCTGAAACAAATTCATCGTTTTTCCCGACAAGATGCGCTTGAGTGTTTCCACCAAGCAGCAATGCTGGATAAAAAGCCAAAATAAAATGATGAAAAACAACAACAAAAGCCGCCAGTCCACGAAGACCATCCAAATAACTAATTTTTCGCATGTGTATTGAATTAATTCTTGAAGAAATTTCAAGTGCCAAGCCGCACTCAAGCACAAAACAAATTGTACAGCATTTTAAACTAAAAATGCAAACTATGTCTTATTTTACGTATGAGACTAAAGATTCTTTCCAAAGATTGTAGGCAGCAACGCTAAGATGAACTCCATCTATGGTATATTTTGTATATAATTTTTGATCATCTCCACAAAACGAGTCATGTAAGTCTATAAAAAATATATTCTTGCCATTAGAAAGCGATTTTATTTGAGCATTTAACATGACTATCTTGCTAGCATCAATCGTGCCTATTCTTGAAAGGTCATTATTTATCGGCAAAACACTTTGCATATAAATTACTGTGGCTGGAGATTTTTCTTTTATTTGAGATATTATTTCCTTATAATTCTTTAAAACATATAGCACATCCTTTCCTCTGAGAAAATCATTAACCCCAATCATTAAAAATATTTTTTTAGGTTTTGCATTTGTTATTTGATCCAACCTAGCCAAAATATCATCCGTAGTATTTCCTGGAATTCCAGCATTAACAGCCAATGGCATACCAAAAAGAGCGTTCCAATTTCCTTGCGCTGTGATGCTGTCACCAAGAAAAACAATGCTACTTGAAGAAATTTCTGGCTTATTGTTCATGGGAAATGTTGTTAAATATTGATTTTCACTTGCTTGATAGTCCTTGTTTCCAAGCCAAACAAGCAATCCAACCACAAAGGAAGTAATAAAAATCACACCAATTGCAAACATTGAATCAATATGTCTGTGTTTCTTTTCTATTCTCTTTTTCATTTTTATTTTATACTAATATTTTTATATTTTAGCATAAAATCTTAAAAAGGCTAAACAAATTAAAGGTCCCCATAGCTATGCTTAACTATGTGGACCTTTTTATGAAATCTATGTAGTAACCTCATTTTTTTCAGCACTTATTTGCCATTTAACGTTGCAATCTTCACACATATATTCATTCTTGTTTATTGTTGTTTTTAAGACCCCACAGCATGAAGGACAATGCATACTAAGTATTGCAGCAACAACACTCTCAACCTTTAATGGCTTGAAAAGAATTTTATCAAACAATTCAGCTTTTTTAATTTCGCCCGGACTAAGTCCAGTCATAGCAATAATCGGCTGCCTGAGGTCCTGATTTTGCCTTACCTGCTCAATGACAGTTGAGCTGTCAATGGGAGACAATTTCAAGTCGAGCATTATTAAATCAATAGACTCATCAACTTGACGCAATAAATCATGACTATTTTTTGCCTCACAAATAATATGCCCCATCTTTCTCAGGATTCTAGCCAATGACTGTCTGCCAAGATCATCATCCTCTGCTAGTAGGATTTTCATGATTACTCTCCTCACTTTTTTTGATTTAAAGAACAAAAACTATCAACAAAACAATAGATCCCCTAATTTTCCACGCAATTCAAATTCTAATGCAGATGAAAGTGCTATTGATTTCTCATAATCACCAACCCTTGCAGCATTTCTAGCGTCTATGAATTTAATAAATTCATCCTCAGCAATAACAGTAACTAGATCAGTATTTTTTTTGACTATCCTACTCCAAGTTTCATAGTCTCCAGATTCAAAAGCCTCTAATATTAATTTGCGATTCATATGCCTCTTGTTGTCTTTATTTTTTGATCCAGAGCAAATTCCACCAGTCATAATGACAGTCAAAAAAGCAATATTTATTGCAGCTTTTTGATAGTTCATCATATTTTTCAGCTATTATACAATTTACTGTAATTAAGGAAATCAATCCATATGGGCACCTAGCAAGAAGCAACAAATATACGTTGATATTGCCTGCCGCACCCTTTAAGTACTAACTTCTATATCTCTCCTATTTTTACTACTTAATAACAAAGAACAATGGGGGCTGCAGCATGGATAGTTGGCCCTATTCCTATCCACAGAAGAAACATTATAAATACAATATTAAGAATTTATTAAGATAAATTACCATTGAATAAGCAACCAATAAAATCCCTTGACAATTTAATATATTTATCATATTCTGCAACATTATGAAAAATATATAAACTTAATATCCTTATTCATTAATTATTATGAAAATATTAGTAATAGAAGATGAAATTAAAATAGCATCTATCATAAAATTAAATTTGGAATTTTTCGGTAACGAAGTAATGCTTGCCCATGATGGAAAAAATGGGCTACTAGCTGCTAAAAAAAACTTTTTTGATATTATATTGATTGATATAATGTTACCAGGTCTTGATGGCTTTGCTGTTACAAAATCAATAAGGAGAGAAAGCAATACTCCTATTATAGTACTAACAGCAAGAGATGCACATAGTGACAGAATGCTGGCTTTCAATGCTGGAGCAAGTGCTTATATGATCAAGCCTATAAATTTTAAAACTTTAATATTGAAAATAGAAGAACTAACGAAGAAAAATCAAAATAAAGTAATTCAAGATGACAAAATAAAGAAAGAAAAGAACATAAAAAATGACAACATTAACGCTAAGCAATCCATAGAAGTGGCTACACTAAACAAAAGCATTATGGATAATGCCCCGATAAGTATAATAACCATAAATAAGGATGGCTACATAACATCTGCTAATAAATACTTTAAGCAAGTATCCAAGACTAAAAGATTCCATAATCATAACGTTTTTCAGAGTGAATTCTTTATAAGGGAAAAGCTAGTAGACGACTACAGGGAATTACTACAGAATGGGAAAGCCATAAAAAGAGAGCGCTGCTATGAGAAAAACAACAAGGGTGAAGAAAAATACTTGAAAATAATTGCCAGTCCACTTCTAGATAATGATGGCAATATTAGCGGTGCTCTTTCAATGGCACTGGACAACACTGAAGAGGTTGTATCTAAAAATAATTTAGTCGCACTTAATAACGATCTTAAACTCAAAATAAAACAGGGCACTGAGAAGTTACGAGTAGTGAACAAAAAATTAGCCAGAGCCCTAAAGATAAAGTCTTCTTTTGCCGCTGATGTTTCGCATGAAATGCGAACATCGCTAACAATTATACAGGGAAATGTTGAATTAATAGACAGGCAATATCAGACATCAAACAAGGACAAGGAATCAAGCAAGCAAATATTTCAAGAGATAGAAAGAATATCAAACATGCTAACAAGCCTAACTTCTATAGCTAATTCAGAATCACCTTCTCAAAAACTAACCTATGAAAAGGTTAATTTAAACGAGCTAATAAGAAATGTTTGCAAATCAATTCAAGTCCTTTGCCATAAAAAAAATATAAAACTTACATACAGAAATACTTCTGAGAACACTACTGTGGCTGCTGACAAAGCAAGATTAGAGGAATTATGCTTAAATTTAATAAGAAATGCAATAAAATATAATAAAAATAACGGATCAATAAAAATACAAACACACAAACAAGGCGACATGGTCTGCATAAAAATTAAAGATAGTGGCATTGGAATACAAAAAAAACACCTACCATTTATATTTGAAAGGTTTTATAAGATAGACTCAGCAAGAACAAGGAATACTGATGGCTCAGGACTTGGATTGTCAATCTGCAAATGGATTGCAGAGACTCATGGCGGAAAAATAAGCGTAACCAGTAAGTTAAATATTGGTACTACGTTTATAGTTAATATTCCAATTTTAAAACAAAAAAATAACCAAACAAATAAAAAGTTAACAAATCCACGCAGCTATTGACAAGAAAGAACTTATATCTTATAAATATAAGTTCTTTTACAATCAAAAAACCAGCAAAAAACCACCACCAAATAAAAGGAGGTCAATCATGAGTACCATTAAAAGAGACTATTTGGAAACAGTAAGCAGCGAGTCAAGCAAGGGCAGAGTGCTTATAGTTGAAGATGATGTTGGCACACTTAGACTACTTGAAAGGACATTCAAAAGGAGTGGTTATAGTGTAGCAAGTGCAGCGACAATAAAAGAGGCCAACGAGCATGTAGCATTATCGATAGTTGCAACACCATTCAGCCTGGCACTACTCGACTTGCATGTTGGCATTGATTCTGGTGGTGAATTCGGAAGAAGACTTCTTGATATTGTTGGCAATATTAATGTTATTATTATGACTGGAGATGCTGATACTGCAGCTAGACTACCGTATCATCCAAACGCTATAATAATAAAGTCCTCCAACACAACAACATTACTTGAAATCATCAACTCATTCATGCATCCATTACAAGGCAATTGTGATTCGCAGGAGGTCAAGATAAATCGCTGGTTTGCAACTTGGGCAATGACTGGCATCAATGCAGTAAGAAAATTCTCCATAACTGTTGGCACTCAAGATGCACTGGAAAAAATAACGGGCATCACGACCAGTGATAACCAGTGGATAAACTCTGTTATCTATCCACAGGCCGAGGGTAATTCAAGCATAATAAATATCGCGATCTCACCACTTATCGGCTGTCCTATTGCATGTCAATTTTGCATAAATTGGAGAAATAGACAGGATGATAATGGCAATGCCGTGAAATTCAAAAGAAAACTCAGTGTTGATGAGATCATTGGCCAGATTTATTTAGCCACTAGCAGCGAAAGAATCAAGAAAGCTTTCACTGATAATGCTGATGTAAAAATAGTCATTAATTTTACGGTTGAAGGAGATGTAGCCTTTAATTTGAAAAATTGTTGCGAGGCAATAAAGAAATTAATGAAAATTAAAAAACCACAATTCTCCTTTATCCTGACCACCATTGGAACAGAAGAAAGTCTAAATGAGTTTAAAGAAAAATATTTAGACCTTCCCAGAGTTCGCCATTATTGGAGCGTTAATTCACTTGTACCAGAAACACGAGAATGGCTAATGCCTGGTACAATCGGTCATTCACTAGAAAAAATGCGCGAACTTTATGAGCAAATAGTTGAAAACACTAATTCCAGAGTTACAATTTCGTGGATAGTTATACACAATATAACTGATCGAGCAGAAGATGCAGAAATGATCGCCTCCTTTTTTAACAATAGGCCGTTTGAAATAAAGCTCATGTGCCTGGTTAAAGGAAGCTTAGTTAGCGCACCAAACACGAGTATGAATCATGTTGAAAAATTCAAAGAAAAGTTGCAAAAAGCAAATGTTAATATCCCGATCAGAATAAGAGAGATTCTTGGAACAGAAATCTATTCTGGCTGTGGAAATACTATTGCGGAATGGACATTAAAATAGTAACGCCTAGCAGTAGCTAATAAGGAAACTACCTTATTAGCTACTGAAAATCAACACCATCAATATCTTAATATGCTCTTAATGTGATATTGTTTTTATTATCTATATTAATTTAAATATTAGTATGAGTATAAGAAATAATACGATCGAGCTGTTTTCAAATATACTCCTTAATTATATTAAAAAACAATGAAAATTCTAATCATTGAGGATCAAGAAAGTATTGCAAAATTAATAAAATCAGGATTAGAATCTGAAGGTTTTGTTGCTGACTATATTCTGGACGGCAAAGATGGACAGCTGCGTGCCGAACTCTTCCATAAGGATTATGATTTATTATTGCTTGACTTAAACATGCCAAAAATAAACGGTTTAGATGTTTGCAAAAACATCCGTAAATTAAAAATTTCAATTCCAATAATAATGCTTACCGGAAAAGATGGTAACGAAGACATAATAAATGGATTGAATGTGGGTGCTGATGACTATTTAGTAAAGCCATTTTCGAATAAGATCTTAGTTGCCAGAATAAGAGCCATACTAAGAAGACCAAAAACCACGATTAATCCAATAATCGAAATAAAAAATTTGAAAATGGATGTTGCTGGGAAAAAAATATTCAAAAATGAGAAAGAAATTAAATTAACAACAAAAGAATTTTCATTGCTTGAATATCTCATCAGAAACCAAAATTGCGTCTTAAGCAAGGATCAGATATTATCAAACGTCTGGGATTTTTCATTTGATTCATTCAGTAATGTTGTCGAAGTCCACATTACAAATATTCGTAAAAAAATAAATGATCATGATGGATTAATATTGGAAACAGTCCGTGGCATGGGATATCGCATAAATAACTAAAGTACGCCACTATTTGTCAAAAATATTACCATTCTTTTCTATGATTTTTTTCAAGCTCAAAATTTCCAAATTGTTTGCTTTCAAGCTTTCCTCTGCTGAGTGCATATGTAAAATTGCACTTTTTTGAGCAGACAATAACATTACAATTAATGCAGCCAGCAAAAGCGAGGAAAAAGAATACACAAAAATATCTGTTATATATTTTCTAGCTGTAATATCCACACCAAGCAAAGCCACAACTTTTCCAGATTCATGATCATCAATCGGAACCAGTGCCGATGCCCACATTCCCCACCTGTCACCAGCAACCTCAAATCCGGTTGAGTTGCTTTGAAATAAGTTTTTCATCATATCAGAAGCTTCATCATATTGTTGTCCAGGAGGAGAATAGGCAGCAGAATCAGCATTTTCAGAATCAACATAAAAAAATACTTTTCCATTTCGCATTCCATTAATATATACAAATCTTATGTCCTGATTTACCAAATTAATCGCAATGAGCTTACTCTTGAGGTCATTATAAACTTTATTGTTCAAATCATCAGATGAACCGGCAAGACTCTCGATATCTTTTGCTGTTATGAATTGTGAAATTGTGTTTGCTCTTGTGATTAAACTTTTTTTGCTAGCATTGTGTGCAGAAAAACCAAGATATATCGCAAAAGCAACACCAAAAAGACCCACGAGCCACATACTAGCATCATAAACTAAATATTTTTTATCTGCTGTGTTGAACATAATAATGTTTTTTTATTTTAATTGATAATCTTCCAACTTTACAAAACTAAAACCAAGCGCACGCAAGACAGGAACAGCCCGCATGATCCCCTCAGCCGTTTCTTTTTCTGGATGATTCATGTGCAAAAGTGCGATGGAACCATTTTTTGCCCTAGAAAGAGAATCTACTATCTGATTGGCTGAATATGTCGCACCAGCATCGCCAAGAACATTATAATTCACAACTTCCTCATTCAACATGCTGGCAATTTGTGGACAAATATCGTCAGTAAAAGCTGTTCCCGCACGATAAAAAATTGGCTTGCGCCCTATTAATGTCTGAATTTTTCTTGCATTTTGCTCTATTTCATCAACCACCTCACCCACATTTCTTTCTCCTATTATTCCATAGGCAGATTTTCCAGAAACGGAGCATGGCACATGCAGATAACCATGATTTTCAATTTCAAAAAACTTATTTGCTGCTATTTTTTCAAAATTCTGAGAATTATTCTCAATCCATTTGCCACCAACAAACAAAGTCGCTGGAATTTTCTCTTTTTCAAGATAATCTATAAGCTTTTGATCATAACCATTTTTGCCATCACCACCGCATGCATCAAAAGTAAGTGCAATAACCTTCGCATTTGTGTTTAAACTTGTTTTTACTCCATTTACTTGTTCACTCCATTGCTCAGGCTTAATATCTTTGAACTTAGAAATAATTTCGTTTCTTTTTTCTTGATATTCATCTGCAGCTGCCATCTCTATTTTTTGCAAATCTTCATTTTTTGAAGATATTTCATTATTAATAACAACTATCTTGTCTTTTTTATTTTTAAAAACGAAAAAAGCACTCAGCAAAGCAAGAACAAAAATTACTACCAACACTTTTTTCATATTTAATCACCTTAAAAATACTATTTTTCCTTACCAACAATAACCGCATGCATTTCTTTGCTGAGTTTGATATTATCCTTGGCCAGCTGATGAATTTTATCCTGCATTTTTAAAAGTTCTTCGGCATCTTTGTATGTTTGAAGTGCCTGCTTATCAGATGCTGCAGCTGCAACTTTTTGACCAACCATAATCACAGAAAGAAGCACCAGCTGCAAAAAAGTTTGAGCAACCCAGGACACTAGCGGTGCTGTTCCACCTCGAATTGCAGCTGGAAGGCTGATAAAAGCAATTCCAGCAAAGATATACGCACACCACATTGTGCTAACAGAATTTGTTATAAGCAGTGCCAGCCAACCATTAAAACCAACGTGCTCATCCCTGGTTAGATGTGGTCCTGTCTTTTTTCTTTCAGCAACACGCAAACTATCTTTATTATTTTTTTTCATTTTTATTTTTTTATTATTACAGTGCAATCTTATCATAAAAAAAAATAATTTGATATTACACAAGGACATGCCCATTATAATGTCCTTACCTTCTCAAATCACTTAATTTGTAATCCAAGCTTTCCAATTCCTCTTTGAGCATTGTTCTTGTGTCATCAACTGCCTTGTTGTAAATCTTTGAACCAATATTTTGCACAAAAAAATCAAGCATCTCTCCTGCTGCAATCATTCCCAACTTCTCACCTCTTTCATCAAGGAAATATGCAGTAATGTCTAAAACACATTTATCACGTTCTTCTTTGGTGAGCATATCTAGTTTTTTCTGATGGTTAATTACAGTAAAATTATAGCATAGAACAAGAAAGCTTTTTTTGACAATAAAAAACCAGCACATTTTAGTACTGGGTTGCCTATATTCAATTTAATATAGACGATTTACATCCTAGCCAAGACGTTTTGCACTGGTAAGCGTACCAAATACTCCTGTGACACCTTCTCCAGTTTTTTCAACGCCAGTGTTGCTTCGGTCTGTGACGGTAATTCCGCCATCCTCTCTCCGAGTCGCATCACGACTCGATCCATCACGGAATATTGTGGTTACCCTGTCCTGACCGCTGCCAACTTTAGACCACTCTTGAGATTCGATTGCCATGACAATCCTCCTTTGTCTTTTTAGCTTGTGCCTATTCACAAGCCATGCTTCTAATAAAAATGTACCATTTTAAAAAATTTTGTCAATAGTTTCACTGGAGCAATGCGGTAAGTTTCAATCAAAATTTAGAAAACAAAAAAAAGACTTAAACGAGCCTTGTAAATAGTGCTCCGCGACTAGGATTCGAACCTAGAACCAATTGATTAACAGTCAACTGCTCTACCATTGAGCTATCGCGGAATATATTTAAGAATATTGCTAAAACAAGCAACAAAACTAGTTTAACAAATATTTTTGCATTTGGCAAGTATCAAAAAGCACCTATTGGTAACAAAAAACGGCTTACGAAAAATCTGGATTTCCAGAAATTATGTAAGCCGTTGAGACTCAGAAGACTTATTCTGCGTCATCTTTAGCATGAACTTGAAATGAAGATAGGAATTCAAAGTATTCATGCATCTGATCTTCACTTGAAAAAGTGATATGCAAGCTCAGTGGAAAATATTCATACAACGGACTAAGAGTACCACCATTATTTGATATTCGCTTTCGCACAATCTTGTTTTCTTGATTAACTTGCATAAAATTCTCCTTTTCGTTTATAGTCCATCGACTTTAGATTTTTTCTAAAAACCACAGAATAATGTATAAGTTTTTAATTTTAAAATTACTAATAAGCAATACTGTCACATAATTAGTATTTTGTCAATAAAACCTGGCAATACTAAATACGCATCAAAAAGCACCCAGAAATTGGCGCAATATTTGATGATTGAAATTTTAAATCTAAAATTACTAAAATTCACTAGTAATCCTTGAGTTTTCCAATTGATCTGTGCTGACGAATCTTGTCGAGGGCCTTAGCCTCAATTTGACGAATACGCTCGCGAGTCACGCCAAATTCTTTTCCAACCTCTTCCAAAGTGTGAGTCACACCATCTTCCAATCCAAAACGAATCTTAAGAATTTTTTGTTCGCGTGGAGTCAGTTCTCGCAGCACCTCACCAACATGATTTTTGAGCAACTTGCGCGATGCAACTTGATGAGGCATCACAGTTTCAGTGTCTTCAATGAAATCTCCAAGCACACTGTCGTCATCAGAATCTCCCACGGAAGTTTCAAGTGAAACTGTTTCTTGGGAAATCTTTTGAATGTGACGAATTTTGTCCACGTCCAAATTCATTTCAGCAGCAATTTCCTCAGGCAAAGGCTCGCGTCCCAATTCTTGCACAAGTCTTCTGGTGATCTGAGTGTATTTGTTGATTGTTTCAACCATGTGTACAGGAATTCGAATTGTTCTTGATTGATCAGCCAGCGCTCTGGTGATTGCCTGACGAATCCACCAAGTTGCATAGGTTGAAAATTTGAAACCTTTTCTATAGTCAAATTTTTCCACAGCGCGGAAAAGCCCGATGTTTCCTTCTTGAATCAAATCCAAAAGTGAAAGATTGTGCGAACGTCCAACATATTTTTTTGCAATACTCACCACCAAACGAAGATTGGCTTCGGTCAATTTTTGCTTTGCTGCCAAATCCCCTTTTTCATTGGCTTTTGCGAGTTTTATTTCTTCTTCAGATTTGAGCAATGGCACACGTCCAATTTCTCGCAAATACATCTGCACCAAGTCTGATGAGCTATCTTCAATGCCATCCATCAAGTTCGAATCAGCATTTTTGTCTTTTTTGCTTTTTTCAAAAATCTCAGCTTCTTTGTCTGAATCAATTTTGAGCATGTCATCAGAAACAACCACTTTCACACCAGCAGTTTCCAATTGTTCATACAAATTTTCAAGTTCTTCAAGTTCCTCTTCAATGTCTGGAATAAGGTTGATGATTTCATCTTCGGTCACAAAGCCACGTTGCTTTCCGCGTGCAATCAATTCGCCAATAATATCAACTTTTCCAGGTTCTTCTTGTTTTGGTGCTTGTGGTTTTTTCTTTGCAACGACATTCTTTGCAGGTGCCTTTTCAATCTTTTCAGCTTTAACAACCTTCTTGACTGGCTCTTTTTTTGCTACAACTTTTTTCAAAGGTTGTTGTTTTTTTGTTGCCACATTTTTCTTTGGAACAACCTGCTTGACCTTTGGAGCAGTCTTTTTCTGAATTTTATGAATTTTTTTTGGCACGATTTTTTTTACTTTAATTGGTTTAACAATTTTATTTGGAACTTTTTTGACAACCTTCTTCAGCTTTGCAGCTGCTTTTTTTGGCAACACTTTTGCCAACTTATTTTTTCCCACAGGCTTTTTTTGGATTTTTTTCATAGAACCATTTGAGTCTTTGACCAAGAAAAAATCTCAATCAAAATGAATCATGAATTAACAAACAAAGAATTAAGAAATTACAAGAAGATATCTTTTTGCAATAAACACCAAAAACCGGGTATTCCCAGCTTTTGTTTATGCTTGCATTTCTTGAGAAAGCCTTGTGAACTCGCTCATAAGTTTGGCGAGGGTCTCTTTGTCCCCTTTTTGTTCAGCATTCTCGATTTGCTTGATGATAGCATGAAGTTTTTCTTTTTGCAATTCTTTCTGAAATTGAGCAATATAGTTGGCAACAAGACCACGAAGTTCATCTTGCGAATATTCCACCACGCCTTCTTGCGTGAAGAGATATTTCACGTCAAAATATATCTTTCTTAGTCTCTCAGTGGCTTGTTGATTGTCGATACTTCCAAGCATCCTATCAAAAGAAAAGTCAGCTGCAGCGCCACTTTTTAGTACAAACTGAATCAAGGAATCATTTTTTGCCCAAGAAGCTTCAAGATGAAATTCAGATGATTCTTTCCAGATTTTAGCATCACTCATGATCAAGCCAACCAAAGAATTTCTAATAATATCACTGCGCTTTTGAAATGATTCAGTGGCAGCAGGCACGGTTGTTTCAGTTTTTGGATAGCGCTCGGTGCTTGGTGCAATGTTTTTCAGCAAATCACCAATAACCTTTTCTTCAACATCAACTTCATGAGCAATTTTCTTGACCCAATGGGCTTTTTCAATCTGACTTTCAATGTTTGCAACATGAGCAAGCACATCTTTGGCAATATGCATTTTCCCATCAGCGGTTTTTTTGTCATATGTTGCCAGTGCAATATTGAAAAAATATTCCATCGCCAAAACTGAGCTTTTCACAGCATCCAATAACATTGATGGATCTTTGGCCACCACATCTGCAGCATCTTTCCCTTCGGCAAGTGTCACTATTTTCACTGTCACTCCTTTTTGCAAACAAAGATCGGCGCTTTTTTGAGCAGCAGCTTGACCCGCTGCATCCATATCAAAAAGCATAGCAATGTTTTCAGTGTAGCGCTTAAGCATTCCAATTTGTTGTTCTGTTAATGCTGTTCCTGAAACAGCCACTGTGTTTCCAATGCCAGCCTGCATTGAAGCAATCACATCCATGTTACCCTCAACAAGCAGCACATAGTTTTTCTTTTTAATTTCATTTTTAGCATACGAAAGACCGTACAAAGCTTTTCCCTTATGATAAACTAGTGTTTCTGGGGTGTTGATATATTTTGCTTGCGACTCATCAGCTCCAGGAGCCACGCGCGCGCTATACCCAATCACCATTCCCATCACATCAGTGATTGGAAACATGATACGATCACGAAAACGATCATACATATTGTCATTGTCTTGCGCTTTGTATGTTGCATTTTGCACTGATTCTTTTGACTTTTCAACCAACAATCCTGTTTGCAAAATTTCTTGAGCAGAAAAGCCTCTCTCTTTCAAGAAATTCAAAATATTACGCCAACCACCAGGAGCAAATCCCAAGCGGAATTTTTCAATACTTTCATCATTAAGACCTCTTTCGTGCAAATATTTTAAAATATTTGCACCACTTTCACCTTTTAAAAGTTGTGTTTGATAAAATTTTGTGGCCAATTCAAGGGCTTCCATGATGCGTTTTTTGCTATCAATCTGTTGCCCCCCTTTATACTGCTCCAATTGCACTCCAGCTTTTTCAGCCAAAACCTTCAAGGCTTCTCGAAAATCCATGCTCTCAATTTCCTGCACAAAGGTGAAAACATCGCCACCCTTGGCGCAACCAAAACAATGAAAAATTTGCTTTTCTTCGTTGACCATAAAAGAAGGACTCTTCTCACCATGAAAAGGACAAAGCCCCTTCCAATGAGACCCAGCCTTGGTCAATCGTACATATTCCCCAACAATATCAACAATATTAAGTCGGGATTTTATTTCTTCCACATTGTTATTCATAATTCAACACTAAAGAACTTTAGAGAAAAAGGCAAACTATTTGTTCAGATATGTAATAGTAAGCTGCAAAACAGTTGCAAAGGAAACCCAAAGAAGATATGGGATTTGAATGTAGAAAATCCAGCGTGAGTGTGGGTATATCGCAATCATAGCCCAGATTAATGTTGCCAAAATTAGCAAAATATCAAGCGAAGCGAGCAGATTATTTTTTAATCCGAACTGAATTGGTGTGAATAACAAATTAAAAATAATATTAAGCACAAACGGCAAAGCCACAATCAGGGCAATTTCCTTTTTCCAAGCAAGCAGAAAAACCTTTCCAAAAGAAATGGCGATCAGCACATACAAAAAAGTCCAAACAGGGCCAAACAAAAAAGATGGTGGTGCCCATGATGGCTTTAGTAATTGAGAATACCAGGAATATGTGTTCATATTAATTTTTTAAGATTATAGTTTTTATTTCCTCCTTCGCAAGCTTCTTGCGGACATTGTCCGCCGAAGTTCGCTATGGCGGACGAAGGCGGAGAGGAGATGATTTACCCCTCCGGGGCATAAACTTCTCATCCTTACTTTTAAAATTTGGCGGGCCGTCTCGTGTTAGAACCTCCAAGAATCAAGCCCTGTAAGGAGATTTTAGCACGTTTTTGGACTACTTGTCGACGCATCTCGTGCGCACTAAAAAAGTGACAAAAGTGACATATATTAGCTATATATAGTTACAGCCCAGTGTAACTATATTTTTGCTCAAATTTTGGTGATTTAACTATAAATTGCTATCATATAGCTACATTCCTACTTCATCCCATAACAATACACTATGAAAAAATCAAAGAAAAACCTCAAAAAATCTGATCCCGTGAAGTACAAGGTAATTCAGCTTACAGATATACAACTTCACACTTCCCTAAAAAGGCCAACGCCCTCTTTCGGCAAGAAAGTGCGTCAGGCTTTTGAAAGCAATACTCCTAGACGAGTTTACAATTCTATTTCAAAACCACTCTCTGAACAGCACGACAATTCTTTCATCTTGGAAATGCTCAAGCTTGATCCGGATTTTGTAAAAATGGTCCAAGAGGAAGAGGCAAAAGGATACAAGGTGCTGATAAAAATGCCCGGAGAAGGACTTCCAATTTTCCCAGGAGAGGACACGACTGAATTTATAAATAGCAAAAATGGCAAAAGAATTCTTCGAAAACTTGACAGTAACAAAAAATAATATAGACTGTAGTTGAATTAGTTTCTGCGTAGCAAAAAGTAGAATAGCGTATCACCTTCAAGTCATGCCTATTCCGCGCAAGAAATAATCTGAGGCTTTCCTCTCTTTATTTCGTGTGTGGAATAGGTGTTTTTTTATTCCATACATCCTTTTAATCAGTAATTAATAAAAGGAGTATGAAAAAACTTTCATGGACGACGGTCCAAAAACGTGTAAGCGATCTAATCCCACAAGAGATCAATCCTCGAAAGATTTCTGACAAACAAATGTCGGATCTCAAGCGGAGCTTGAAAAAATTTAATTTAGTGGAAATTCCTGCCGTAGACAGCGACGGCACTATTTTAGCAGGCCACCAGCGCATCAAGGCCCTGCAACTTCTTGGTCGTGAAAAGGAGCTGATCGATATTCGTGTGCCGAATCGAAAACTCACCGAGCAGGAAGCAAAAGAATATTTGATCGGATCAAATAAGTTGGGTGGCGACTGGGATTATGATCTTTTGAAATCCTTTGATCTAGAAGTACTCTCATTTGCAGGTTTCGACGAAATTGAGATTGCTAATTTCTGGGATGAAAAAAATCAGACCAAAGAGGATTCCTTTGATATCGAAAAGGAACTAAAGAAAATCAAAAATCCGAAAACTAAACTTGGGGACATCGTACATCTTGGCAAAAATAAAATAATTTGCGCGGATGCGACGGATCCAAAAAATCTATCCAGACTTTTTGGAAACGAACGAGCCAGCATGATCTACTCTGATCCTGTATATAATATTTCTATCGATTATGATGGCGGAATTGGCGGGAAAAAAGACTACGGCGGCAATGTGAACGATACGCGCACCTTCGAAGAATACAAGCTATTTATCAAAGATAGTCTTGTGGCAGCTCTTTCGGTTTCCAATCCTAACACTCACGTCTTCTATTATTGCGACCAAATTTACATTGGTCTGATTCAAGATGTTTATCGAATGCTGGGCGTTGCCAATAAGCGAGTTTGCCTTTGGCTCAAAAATTCTCAAAACCCAGTGCCTAAAGTTTTTTGCAACAAGGCATATGAGCCCGCAGTGTACGGAACTTTTGGAAGACCCTATCTCGCCGAATCTGTCACCAAGCTTAATGAAGTGCTGAATCAGGAATTCACAACAGGCAACGACCTTGTTGCCCAAGTGGATGATTTTATTGAAATTTGGACTGCCAAGAGACTTTCCGCCAAAGATTATCAACACGCTACCTCAAAGCCAATTACGCTTCATGAGAAAGCAATTAAACGCTGTACTAAACCGAACGACATAATTTTGGATAGCTTCCTGGGATCGGGCAGTACAATTTTGGCTGGGCAGCAGTTGGGTCGCCGAGTATACGGATGTGAGCTGGAGCCTCGGTTTTGTGACCTTATCGCCAACAGGTTCGAAGCACTCACGGGAATTAAACCGATAATCGAACACTATGAAAAAGAATAAATATCAAAAGCAATTTTTAGAAGAGCTTGCGCGTATTCCCATTGTTCAAGTTGCCTGCGATAAAACCAGTCTTTCTCGCAATAGCGTGTATCGATGGCGAAAAGAAGATGCCACTTTTTCCAAACAGATGGACGAGGCACTTGCCGAAGGTGTTGCTCTTGTTAACGACATGAGCGAAAGCCAATTGCTAAACATGATCAAAGAAAAAAATTGGCCAGCGATAAGTTTTTGGCTTCGACATAGAAACGAAAATTACAAAAACAAGCTTGAAATTACCAGCAAGGATGATCATGAGGAGCTGACACCTTCTCAAGCAAAGATTGTAAAACAAGCTCTCAAGCTAGCCAAGATCACTCAATCAAAATCAATTAAGAATATTAAATAAGCAATATGCAAAAAATTATTCCAAACACCTTGGTCAACAAAATGATCAAAGACCGCCTTGTCCGAACCTCCATAACGAAAGATAGTTTCCTATATTTCTTTCACTTCTACTATGCCCATTATGTGAAATACGAAACGGCAGATTTTCAGAAAGAGATTATTCACTACCTTGAGCACAGCTCTACCGAAAATCTTTTTGTGGTTGCGTTTCGTGGATCAGGAAAATCCACCATGGTTACTACCGCCTATCCAATTTGGGCAATTCTCGGCAAACAACAAAAGAAGTTCTGCGTTATTTTTTGTCAGATAAAAACTCAAGCAAAACAACACATGATGAATATCCGAACTGAATTGGAAGGAAACGAAGTTTTGAAGCGTGACCTCGGGCCATTTCGCGAGGAAAGCGATGAGTGGGGTTCGTATTCGCTTGTGTTCAAAAAGCATGGAGCGCGCATTACAGTTGCTTCAACTGATCAAAGTATCCGAGGAATCAGACACAATGAGCATCGGCCAGATTTGATTATTTGCGACGATATTGAAGACGTGCAATCCACCAAAACCCGTGAGAGTCGCAACAAGACATACAACTGGCTTCAAGGTGAAGTGATTCCCTCTGGCGATCGCAACACTCGCTTAATCATTGTTGGAAATCTGCTCCATGAAGATTCGCTCCTTATGAAAATTAAAGAAGCAATCTCTCAAGGAAAAGCAAAGGGTGTTTTCAAAGAATACCCACTGCTTGATAAAAATGATGTCTGCCTTTGGCCAGGAAAATACAAAGATGCAAAGGCTGTAGAAGAAGAAAAACTCAAAGTGTCTAGCGATGCATCATGGCAACGCGAATTTCTCCTGCGCATCGTTCCAAATGATGATCAGGTTATCTATCGCGAATGGATCCAGTTTTATGACGAGCTACCAGGAATTGATCATAAAGGATATCGTGGCACTTATGCTGGGGTGGATCTGGCAATTTCTGAAAAAGAATTAGCTGACTTTACGGCAGTGGTTTCAGCCCATGTCTATTCACGATGTGAAAAAATGCGGATGTATGTCCTGCCGAACACCATATCTCTAAAATTAAATTTTCCAGCGCAAGTTGATTTGCTCAAAAATATTAAGAATACCACCATGCCTAGACATTCAGATACTCTCTTTGTGGAAAGCGTTGCATACCAAGAAGCTCTGCCTCAAATGCTTGAAATGTATGGCGTTACTGCTGAATCAATAAAACCGAAAGGAGACAAGCGGACAAGATTAGCACTAACTTCCACAGCAATAAAGTCAGGCATCATCAAGTTTCCACGAAAAGGTTGTGAGGAACTTATTCAACAGCTAGTCGGATTTGGCGTCGAAAAACATGATGATCTTGCTGATGCATTTTCACTCCTAGTAAACTCAACAATGGACAAGCATTCAAAGGAAGGAACCATCATTATGTGCTTCTTAGGAGGAAGGGATTCCGACACAGTATATCACTCCGATTATGTAGATATGGAAAAAGCTAAAACAAACTAATGGTGTCTTTTGCTAAAAAATAGAGTCTTGACCAATAGGTAATGAAAAATTCCTACCACATAAATTTAATAGCTTCCGAGAAACCTCGGAAGCTATTTTTTTAAGTTTATTTTCAAAGCTGACTATTTTTAATTTCCCTTAATAACAATATTTATTTGCCTTGCCTTTGTCATCAATTTTATTGATTGTGTTATGAAAATACTTACTGTATTGACTTGGTATATTAATTAAGTCAGCACAACTAAATCCATCAAAACTCAGAAGTATTTTCCAGTTATTATCATCCTGTTGCCAAGCAATCCAATCCCAATCACCATTGACTGCATCATACCATTTTCCTTTTGCCGCTTTCAGTGACGCATCGACATCCGTAATGTCAACTTTGTTTCCCCATTTTGCATATCCCAAATCCTTGGTTTTTTCATATTTCAATTTAAGCGTGCTATCCACAAAAGAAAACACTTTGTCTTGCAATGACTTTTTATCAAATCCTTGCTGCACTGTTTTTGCAGTATCATTTATTGGTGTCGCATTATCAATAACTGATTGCGTTTGCTGTTGTGTTTGTACTACTGGCATAATCTGATTTTGATTTTGTGTTTTTCTAGCAAACATCCAACCAATAGTTCCTGCAGTAATTGCCACAATCACAACTATAAGTATAGTCATGGCGACATTTCCGTTTTTTGTTTTCATTTTTTTATTTGTTATTTTATCAGATAAATTAAAAAGCTTTGCTTCTGGGTGAAAAAATAACTTCATATAACAATAACAAGAAAAGACCAACTATTATACTAATAACTACTGCAGCAACCATAATTAATAAAACTTTTCCTATTTTGATTACAGATTTCATATAATAACTTATCAAAAATTTACCTTACCTAAATTGTTTAATTGTGTTTTTGATAATGGAATATCAACAATTTTACCAATGCCAGCCTTCATGCCTGTTGCATTAAGCATCCTGATCAAAGCTAACCCATTTTTTAGATTTCCCTTCAAATGACCCACATTTAATTGTTCAGGATTTTCTTCTAAAATTTTCAATGCTTCTTCGATGTTTTGCCTAGATTCTGCTTTAAGAACGCTTCCAATTTGAAAAGTCCATTCGCCGTCTTTTTGATGGAATAAAACATTTTCTTCTCCAACCAAATCAATAAATTTTCCAGAAGCATTGAAATATTCCTTAAAACGAAGCAGGAATTCCTGCATTGAATTTGCAAAGTCTTTATCTTTTTCAATCAAATCAAATATTGGTGCTAATTTTTCATTAAATTTTAAAAAGTCTTCAGCCTTAAAATCTCCATCGGCCAAGAGAGCTTCGTTCATCATTTCATATGATTCCTTATTTTCTTCAGTCAACATTGTTTCTGCATACGAAGCACTGAAATCTTTTTTGTTTGGATCCTTAAAAACATCACTGGATTCCTGAATTGAAATTAAGCCTTCTATGTTTTTAATTTCTCCATCTTTCTCAACAGAAATCTTTTGTATTTGCATTCTTTCGCGCAAACAATGTTTTTGTCCAAAATATTTATACAATTGATCATATTCTGCATTTTTCTCTGTCACAAGTTTCTCAGCATTTTGCTGCATTTCAGGTATGAATTCACTTTGTCCTGAATTAATAATAGTATTCAAGATACCCCTGTTTAGCTTGATTGCAAATGAAGGATTCTGCGGAGAAATAAAAACATCATGCGTACCACCATTGCCAACTTTTTGCAATTCACCAAAATTTATGTGTTCTCCATTTCTTGGCAACTCAGTCGCAAAAGAATCAAATGATGCATCCTTATTTTCAGCTCCAATTTTCCCCCTAAGTTCTTCAATTTTTATTGAATCATCAATGTCACTTTGCAATGTTTCAATACGATTATTTTTTTCATCTATGATATTGGCAGCCTCTTGATAATTTTGCGCCTCACCAGATTTAATTTTTTCCTTCATAACGCCAGCTTCTTTTTGTGCGTTTTCAAATGAATATTTTTCCATGCTTTCCATGATATTGATAAGTAAAATATTTATAGTGTTTCTGGGATTCCAATGATTGCTTCATCTTTCTCTGTGTATGGTATTACTGATGAAAATAATTTATTGTGCGTTCTTTTGGATTTTTGTTTTTTCCTTAGAGTAAAACGACTTTGATGTCTCAAATGAAATATTTTTGTTTAAAATATATTATTGATGTATTTCATCAGCTGTTCCAGTTCTTTCTTTTTTTCCTCCTCTTGATTATTTTCAAATGACTCATTAAGGTATTTTTTCATCATAACAACACAATCACTTTTAGATTTTCCAATACTTTTCAAAAATTGAAACTGCTTTTCAAATGCGTCTTGCTCCATTTCAGATTCAGTATATTTTCCAGCTGCGTAATATTTTTTCATGTATTCACCTATTTGTTCGCCGAGTGATTCATAAAAGTCAATATGTCCCATTTCGTGGATAAGCCAACCAAGATTTTCATCGGAAATATCCTCCCGATCAAAAACTTCCTTTTTCAAGATTATCGTTTTCGGCGAGAATGAAGACTTGGAATCATTAGATCCATAAACGTTTTTCCATTTTTCTTCGTCATCAATCACAACTATTTCCAGGCCTGTAAATTTATCAGCAAAATCAAAATCTTTGATTTTATCCCAACATTTAAGTTGTGAGAAATGTTTTACTTCTGCACCTTTAAAGTCCTCCTTTGAAATTAAATTCTGTAACTCAGATTTTAGCATGCCATTATCATTTGAAAATTTATCAATTTCTTCATTTAGCATCAAAGAGTAAAAATTGAACCTTTCTTTCGAAATTTGAGCAGACTTAGTTACATCATGACTCATTCTCATTAGCAAATCATAAATATTAGTAAGCCTAAAATTCCCTACTTTCACAGGATCTCCTTCTGTAATTTCCATTATTAATGCGTCCTTATCAAATTTCACACCAGGATCTGCCCAAATATTTTCAATATCTTTCTGCAGTTTTTCATAAAGAGTAGGATTGTTTTCCGCAATATGCTTACATAAAGCAGACTTATTAAAAAATTCACACCAATCGTGATACTTATTGGAAATTTTTAATGTTTCAAAATCAGATAAAGCAATATCAAACTCACCAGACTCATTTTTATTTAAAAAAATGTTTCCACCCTGGACATCTCCATGACAGAATACCAACGCCTCATTCTCTAAATTTTTTCCATTTGCATTTATTATATTTGTCAATTTATCAATTACGTAATTATCTATAAATCCATCCGCATTCATTTTTTTAGAAAGATCTTTCATCCTATCTATAATATTTTTTGCATCAGAGACATCTAGTCGCGCCTTTTCTGGAAGTTCAATTTTTTGTAAATTTTTAATGACTTGACTTACAATCTGTATTTTTTGCTCGCTAACTAGAGATCTCTTAAGCTCTTGGTTATCATTAAAATATTCAGTTGCCAATCCAATCATTTTTTCATTACCTATAATTTCTCCAACTTGCAAAATAAGTTTTATATCTAACTTTTCTCCATCCTTGATTTTAGCTTCAGATATTTGTTGAATTTTTTCTGATTCTTCTTTTATAGTTTTTCCAGCACATTTCTCCGCGATCTTAAAAACAACATCCTTTCCTTTAAAATATCCTTTTTGAATTAAGAATCTTTCATATCTATCCTGATCGAAGTTTTTATAAGTAGAGGTTTTAAAATCCATCTCTCCACCAAAATTATTTATCAATTCCTCAGCAGAGCCTATTTTTTCCAGCTGATTTTTCTCCTTATTCAATAAATCAAATCGTTCATTTTCTTTTTTGGCTTGATCAATCGAATCACTAACCATGTTTTGATAAATAAGTTTTTTCGTATCTTCACTCATTGGAATTTCAGCTTTTCCCATTTCCTGCATCTTACTTTCAAATTCTTGATTTCTTTGAATTTTAATTTCCTCAATACTCAAATTTTCATCAACATCAAAGGATTTATATTCTCGATCTATCTCTTCAATCCTTTCCGCTCTTTTTTCAGCGGGAGATTTATCAATATTAATAGGCGCTGATAATTCCTTATTTTCTATCCCTATATTATTAACTTCTTGAGCATTATCTATTTCCATACTATTCATAAAATTATTTAACCTTTTAAAAATTGAGCTACACCTATTGAAACCAGCACTATGACAAAAGCTACTATTTTTTTAAATTGTGGGCGTTCTTTTAAAAATAAAATTGATGCAAAATAAACCAAAAGTGGTTGCATAGAAAATATCAAAACAGTATAAGCGATTCCAAATCGTTGATAGCTAAAATAATACAAAATCCAAGCAACAGTAGTAAGGATGTTAGTGAGCATCAAAAAGGAAAAAACTTTTAATGAGCATTTAAGATTCTTCCTAAAGAAAAAAGGCATCAAAATACAGACAATCACACCAGAACGAAAAAGCTGCATCGCAATGGGATTCCAACTTTCTAATAATATTTTTATAATTACCGTTCCAACTGGTGCAGCAATAAGCGACCAAGTAAGAAAGGTTAATGTCTTTTTTCTTATAATAAAATGATGTTTTTCAAAATGTGACCAAGCGACAGCCAAAGTTGCAATTACAGCAGGAGCCAAAACATAAAAATTTCTTTCGTCACTGAAAACAAGACTGGCAAACAAAATAATAGGCAGTGATTGCAAGAGCTGCATAGTCTGTATTTCTCCTAAATTATCACCATCAAGCGCTCTATAAAGAATCAAATTTGATGATATAGTTATAAAAATAGAACCAACAAACAACAATAGCAAACCACCAGAAAAAACGATTGGCATTAGTGGTGGTCGAAAAATAGCAAAAATTATAAGTGTTATCAAAAACATAAAAGGAAAACTTATGGCGTTATATGTTTTATATGTAACATGCTTCATTGACAAAACAACCTTGTCCAAGGTGAGTGAACCTGCCTGCAAAAAAGCAGCGAAAAATGGAATTAGGAAACTCATGATTTATCCAACTTAAATATGAATTAAATTGCAGATAACTTTCTGGAAATTTTCGCATCAGATACCCCACCTCTGGTTGCACCTGTTATTGCAGCGCCCATACCTGATCCATCTTTTGACAAAATCAACGCTATCTTGCCCGCATTATTGCCAAGCAGATTATCAACATTTTTCATGAGACTTTTTTTATAACCAGAAGCTTTTTCATAAAGAGTGCCGTCAATGGCCACGACATGCGACTTATCAAATTTAGGATCCATCCATAACACAACACCCACAATCATGGTTGCAATAATTTGTGAGGATCGTTCCATGACATCATCACAAATCTTTTTAAACAAAATTCTGTCTTTCAAGTTTGTTCCATTCATTCCAAGACTTTTCAATTCTTTCTCGACAAATTTTAATTCTGGAGAATTATCACCAACAACTTCAGATATATTTTCAGCAGCAAACAATGATGCTGCCTGCTCCTGCTTGTCAATTTTAACAGAAAAAATATTTCTATCAACGAAATCACTAAAAATTATTTTCACCAATTCGGCAACATATTTTGCTGACACCATTTTCTCCATCATGTTTAATCCAGAATTTTCAGTCGCTTCATCCAATTTTTTGTCATAAGCAGTTCTTGGCAACTTGCTGAAATTACCCCATTCCGTATTAACCATCATTTTTCCGACCAAATTTTCCCCTAATGCGTATTTTTTAATCTTTGAAACATCTTCAATGTAAGCAGCATTAGTTCCTGTTCCAAGGATTACACTCATATCGCAGCCACTATTTTTATATCTACCATAAGCCAATGCCCCAACAGTATCGTTCACCAAGGAAACTATTTTTATGTTCTTAATTCCTTTTTTCGCGATTGATTCATTTAATAATTTGACCACGTCTTCTCCAACAACACCGCCAACAGAAAAACCTTTTGTCCAAGAAAGAAGCTTTCCAGATGTTAAACCCAGTTGTTCAAAAGGAAATGAAAAAGTGAATCCGAGAAGCTTATCATCAGAATTATTCATGTCATTTTTCACAATAAAATCCGACAAGGATTCTGCTATGAAATCAAACAAATTTTCTTTGCTCCCTGCTTGCACATTCTTATCAATAACTTTCTTTTCTGCACAAATTTCAACAACATTGCCATTGCCCATCAAGTCAGTTGCTGCAATCCTGAGATTAGTTCCACCAAAATCTAATGACAGATATTTTCCAGTTTCGTTTCCCTTGGGTGGCTCAGCAAATGATGGCATCATTCTTAGTGAGCTTTTTTGTCCTATCAAACCACTGCTCATTTCAGTGTGCAAATCATTAATCATTTTCAGTTGAACAGCTCTGCTTATCCCAAAATTATCTTCTAGTTTTTGATAAGAATTTTTCATTTGAATATTTGATTTCATATTTTTTCCATAAACTATTACTGAATGGAGACGAACTTCCTAAAAAATCTAACTACAAAATCCAATAATTAACATACCAATAATTGTCACTATATCGTCAGTTACTCGCAAAAAATTAGGACTTAGAAAATTTCTCATTATTCTTTTAGTGCATTTTTTCTTTCCATAAGTTCCATGATGTAGAGCGCAGCACAAGTCACAGTTTCAGCTGGAAAAATATCGATCCCAGGAATCGAATCAGCAACTCCACCTGTAAGTAATACCACGATTTTGCTCAAGAACTTACTTGCGCCCTTCTTTTTTCCATTAGAACTAACCACTAACATCATCATAAATATAAAAATACCGCAAAGTGCCGAAAAAAGAATTGGTAATATTACAGTCTCAAAAGTAGCCAAATCAAACAAGTCTTTAAGCATAGCAGCTCCTATTGCAGCCACATATGGCATATCACCAATGAAATCAATCTGTTTCAATAACGACAAAGCACCCATAGGTGTTGCAACTTCAGCAAGGTCTTTTGCAACTTTTGCAGTTTCACCAACCCCCCCCCCTACGAGCTTCAGCAAGCCGATCTGCGTGATTACCATTACTATTATCTTGCGAATAATTATCAGACGCTCCATTGCTCAGCGCCCCAACATAATTGTCAGCATGCCCATGCATATGCAAATTAGCTGGATGCGAATCACGCGCATTCGGCATTTGAAAATCTTCATTACGTGCTCTTGCGAGCGCACTAGTATGATCAGCCATTGTATTTATACAATAATCAAGAAAATTTCAAACGTTTTGATTATTTATTATCTCTTTTTATTTTCAATGTTTGTTTCTTTTTTTGATTCTACCTCTTTTTTCAAGTCTTGCTTTTCAAAATCCATAATTTTATAGCTACTTAATTGATTAATCACTAATATGTTTAATTATAAGGCTTTTTTAAAAATAGCATATTTTTAGCCCTTACTCACTATATTTAAATTTTTTCCAGTATTTGTAAAAGACCTTATTTCTTTCCTTTATTTTGCTATTAATAAAAACGGGGTCAATATCTTTGAATTTTCCAAAATAGTATTTCCAAGTTTCTTCTTCAGTTGGCTCAGTTAAAAGAAATTGCACATGTACCCAATGGAATTTTTGCAGAAAAACAAGAACTGTGTAATCGGTTTTTTTATCTAATTTTGAAATTACTTGAGAGATATGCTTGGCCATATATTTTTCCCTTAGATATATGCGGACCCACCAGAACCAGTTCCTCTTGGCACATGGATACATATATTGCCATTCGTATAGCATTTCAGATACTAAATCAGTCGGACCATCTACTGCATAAATCGTTGTTTTAATATTTTCCTTCCAAAGGGATTTTATGTTTTCCCACATGGAAATATCAGACATTAGCCAAGGATTTATTTTTAGTGTTTTTTGTGCAAAATTAGCAACTGGTTTTCTCATGGAAAATGTATCGCCCTGACTATCATTTGGATATTCGAGAAATATTATATCCGGCTTATATTTCAACACTGCCCTTGCTTGGCGCAAATCTAAGCTAGCTGTTTCCCTGCAATTTATGTTTATATATTTTATGCTCATTTTATATGGAAATTTATTATATATTCATATGAATAAGTATAGCATGGCATCAAACATAATCCTGTGTTATCACAAAATGTAATCTCAAAAATACCATTTTTTTATTTAGATTTTTTTAGAGATAAAATCATCCAGAACTGATTCATGGTTCATAGCCTCCACTTCAACCAAGACTGGCTTCATTGCTTCTATGTTTTTTGACCATTCACTAAATACCATAATTGTATAAAAAAGGCTTTAAATTCTTGAGATAATTACATCAATAATTTTATCTCATCTTCTAATATTCTCATTCTTGTTTCACCATTGACCAATACTTTCATAAAATCTTTGTCGTTTCGATACCTTTCTTTAATATCTAGCAATCGCTCATCCAAACTTACTCGCTTTTCGTCTTGGTTATAATACATATCAGCTAAAACGACAATTTTGTTTTCAAGATTTTTCGGTAAATATTCAGAGGATTCCTCGCCCTTAAGTAAGAAAATTTCATATGCAAAGCCATGCATTGCAATTTTTGCGATATAATCAAGGCCTTCATTTTTCAAAATTTCAACTGTATTTATTTCATGTATGCCATCCTTAAATTTACCAATGTCGTGCAATAGAGCAGCGATTTTGACCCTATCTGGATTAATTTCTAAAAAATTTTTTGCTTTTATTTTTAACGCTATTCCAAATGCAATGTTAGCCACACCAATGCAATGCTTGATTATTTTTTCATCATTCACATATTGCCTCAATAATCGCAAAGCATCGTCTTGATTTATCATAAAATAACAGTCTACAATATCCAATAATTTATAATACCGAAAGCCGTGACTATGGTAAAAATTACAGTATTGATCAAAATTCCTATTTGTCCTGCTTTTTTGTATGATTTCCATGACGAATACATCCAGAAGGGCTGAGCCAGCAGAACAACAATAAGTCCCCATTGTGGGAGCTTGAATGCGATTACAATTTGTGCGCCAATAGTGAGTATTGGAATAGCAAATTGAGCTAGAGTATCAAACTTTTTTTCATTTTTCATAAACATGCATCGTTCTTAAAGAGCTATAGCTGTCTATACATTACTTTCTGCTTAGGTTCCTCTTTTCCTTTAAGTTCAGTATGGACAACTTTCTTATCTTTTTCGACTTGCTCATAGGTTTTACCAGATGGTGCAACCAATTTGCCAAATTTCATGCTGATATATCCTTGTGGTGTTTCAAAGATTGCTATATCAAAATCACACCAAATCAATTTGCCGTTAATTCTGCCATATTCAGTAAGTAAACTAGTTGCACCCATTTCAGGATAATGGTTATGCCCACCAGAACGATAACCTGAATATCCAGCATTTAATCTTGTAAATTCTTCTTTTGGAATTTTTTTTGCTTCTGGTGGAAAACCAGGTGGCAAATCATTTGGCCCATCTGGATTCTGCTCCCCAGCAATTTCCTTGCTTAAAAGTTCCAGAACTTTTTCCTTTATGCCAACTTGTTCAAAAAGATCCAAGCCTCCCCACCTATTGTTATCAGGATCTTTCAGCATTGCTTTCATGTTTGCTTGATAGTCTTTATTTATTTTTCCATTTATGCCATCTCTTTGACTCCTTATATTATCAATAATAACTTTTGATTCCCATGTTATCCAAGGCATTTTAATTTCTCCAACATCTTCCAATATTGTATACAATTCTTCAAAACTTTTAATGCTTGGTATCTTCTTTTTGTATTCTTTGACTTTTTCTGTCTCCACACCTTCATTTTCAATCTTAATAGCCTCTGCTTCTTTTTCCTGGATATCATTGCCATTTATTTTTCGACGCACATTCTCTGCCTGTTGTGCATCTTTCAATTCTTGTCTTTTTATCACATTCACCAAGCTTTCTTGATCTTTTTCATCTATTTTTTCTTGCTTTCTTTTTTCAAAATCTTGAGTTATTTTTTCAAAAAATTCTTTATCATCACCCAAGTCAAAACCATTTTCACTGGCAAATTCATTTAGGCGATCACGAAAAGAATTTCTTGGATCATTTTCTTGTGACTTAAATTCTGCGGATTCTTTTTCGCCTTCTCTTGTTTCTTTCCCAAGCCCTTCAAGAATTTCTTTCTCACGATTTCCATCAAATTGCTTACCACCGATAATTTTAATTTGCGCTTCTGGTGCTTTTTTTGATTCAGTCATTGGTCTTTCTGTAGCTTTCATTTTTTCTTTCCAAGCATCCATTTCAGCATTTACTGATTCTCTTTGCTCTTTCATTGCTTGTTCTCTTTGTGCTTGCACAGCCTCTGTCTGCTCGAACCCAAACATTTTTTTAAATAAGCCCATATTTTTTAAAACATTAAAAATGAATTAAATTGCTGATAATTTCTCCCTAATGTCTTTTATTTTTTGTTCTTCTGCTTTTTCAGATTCACTGGGAATTCTTTCATAAGTATTATCAAAAGATTCTTTTGCTATTGCATAACCACCATCAGCAACCCATCCGCCACCTTTAACTGCCATTTTTTCTCCCCATGAAGTATCAAAAACCAAATTCTCATTAACTTTAACAGCTTTAATTATTCCTTTAGGTCTAAAAACTCCAGGCTCATCATCAATTATTTCATATTTTTTAGCAAATTTTTGTTGTCGAACATCAATTGAGTCACTTTTATCACCAAAAACATAAGGGTCTTTGTCTCCTGGGTTTTTAATAATCCAATCACCAGGTTCGGCAATGTTTTTTGTGCCATCTTGAGTTGTTGCTATCTCCTCGCGTTCAGTTGCTTGGCGAGCTTCAACCTTTCCGATTTTTCTGTATGAATCTGCAGTTTTAAATGCTTCTGCATATTCAGTTAGCATATCTATTTTTTTGCATTTTGTTTTTTCACCATCAATTAGAACCTCTTCCATTTCAGGTTCACCTTTAAATTCTGATTCTTTTACAAAAACTGGATAAAGACCGTCTTTCATTTCACCTCTTCTTTTTGTTTTATATGATATATCTTCAAATAATTGTCTTTCATCTTCTTCCTGTTCCTCCCTGTTTTCATCAGACAAGTCCTCAAAGTTTCCTAAAAAAATCTCGTCTTCTTTTTGCTCTGGATGTTTTTCTGCTGGCTTTTCTTGGGTAGGCATTTTTTGTTCTTCAAATTTCATGGTTTTATTTTTAAATTATTTAAGTTGGTTACTTGCTTTATAAAAAATCTAAACAAAAACGGACACCCGACCTGCGAAACAACAATTGGTATCAATGAAGATCCGTTTGCGTTTTGGTCGGAGTGCCCGATTCCAGTTCGCAAACAGAACTAATAACGCCAAGCGTTAAAAGTTGAGATTCTTCACAAATAATAAATTGTTGTTTCGCACATTAAATATACCATGAGATTGATTTTTCATCAATAAAATCACCTAAAACACTACAAAAACTAACTCGCTATTATGCAATAAATCACTAGTTTTGCATAGTCTTAGCAAAACAAGTGATCTGTGTCATCAATGGTATATGGAAACATATACCACAGCTAGAATTGGCAATGAAGCAACCCAGCCTATCCAGAAGGTCAGGTATGTACTATATGCAAGGAAATCAACCGAATCAGAGGAACGGCAAGTGCTTTCCATTGATTCCCAGGTGAATGAAATGCTCCAATTGGCAGAGCGAGATAGCCTTGATGTGGTTGAGATTAGGCGTGAATCCCACAGTGCAAAAGAGTCTGGCCAGCGACCAGTTTACAAGGAAATTTTGGAGGATATACGCCGAGGGAGATTCAATGGAATACTAACATGGGCACCTGATCGCCTTTCCCGCAATGCAGGCGATCTGGGTAGCGTTGTGGATCTCATGGATCAACAACTCCTTATGGAGATTCGTACCTACGGGCAAACATTCAAAAACTCACCAAATGAAAAGTTCCTTTTGATGATTCTTTGTAGCCAAGCGAAACTTGAAAACGACAACAAGAGTATCAATGTAAAACGGGGGCTACGAACAAGAGTGGAAATGGGATTATGGCCTGGCCCTGCACCCACTGGTTACATGAAAGAAAAACGAATGGATCGAAAATGCGAAACATTGATTGATCCAGAGCGAGCGCCAGTTATTAAGAAGATGTTTGAGAAAGTCGCCTATGAACATTACAGTGGTCGCAAGATTTACAACTGGCTCAAGTTTGATCTCAATTTCAGAAGTGCCTGCGGGAAAAAACATTTGAGCCTCGGAAATATTTACAAACTTTTGGACAATACTTTCTACTACGGAATTTTCGAATATCCAAAAAATTCAGGAAACTGGTACACGGGAAAACACGAACCAATAATTACCAAAGAACTTTTCGATCTCGTCAAAAGTCAGATAAAAAGCCAAGTGTTGCGAGTTGAAGGAAAAGAATTCGCCTTTACAAAAATGATGACTTGCAAACTTTGCGGATCAGGCATATGCGCCGATGAAAAATTCAAAAAACAGCAAAACGGAAATGTTCATCGTTATGTGTATTATGGTTGCACCAAAGCCAGAGGAGCTGACTGTAAATGTGGTTATACTGAAGAAAAAGAAATCTTGAAACAATTTGAAGAATTGATAGATAAAATCAGTCTCAATGAGATTGAGATAAAAGCAAGGATTAAAGAAGATATTGAACGGTTTTCCAAAATGCGAAAATTCTTTTTAGGAGCCAAGGATAAAATCAGTGTTCCAAACATAGATATTCGAGGATATGCAAAGTATGTTTTAAGAGAAGGCACGAACGAAGAAAAACGAGAAATACTAGGTTGCCTTAAAAGTAGGATCTATCTTGCACAGAAGAAAATTACTTTAGAAAAATAGACAAAGAAGAGAAGTTATATAAAGCACAAAACACGGAAAATCCGTGTTTTGTGCTTTATATAAAACATTCTTGCAGGAAGCATGTCGTGCTACCTGCTGTTGGCGGAGAGGAGAGGATTCGAACCTCCGATACCATTTCTAGTATGCCACCTTTCTCAGTTTCAAAGCGGAGAGAACAGGATTCGAACCTGCGTAGAGTTGCCCCTAACACGCTTTCCAAGCGTGCTCCTTCAACCACTCGGACATCTCTCCGCATTGAAACTGAATCAAATTGAATTGGTGCACTCAAAAATTCAACTTTATTTTAAATGAAAACTGTTTTGAATTTTTGCCTGGGTTGCTTTTGCAACCCGCCAGATGTTCATATTCTTCACATCCAACCCACACTGCAACCTCTCCGTAACTAGTATCATGTATATTGTATAATGTATTATGCATAAATACATAATTGCAAAACTCCATACATTATAAACTCTACATGATACATTATACTCAGAATTCTAGACTTCTTTCACTCCTACTAATTGCATTTTTCCGCCGCCAGGAACCATTCCAAGCACCATAATCACTCGCTCTCCTGATTTTAAAAGTTCCTTGCCTTTCACCTCATCAATCATGCCATCAATTGCTTTTAGCAATTCTGCTTCTTCGGTGTAAAAAGCATTTGCTCCCCAAACCAAAGCTAATTGATTGTAAGTTTTTTTGTTGTTTGTCACAACATACAATTCTTGCTGCGGTCTGAAGTGCGACATCAATCTTGCAGTAAAACCTGAAACACTAGCAAGCACAATGGCTTTGGCGCTTGAATGCTTGGCCAAATCATAAGCACTTTTAATCAAGGCTTTAAAATCTCCATAACCATCGAGTGCAATTGCGTGTTTGACATCATCAAAAACTGAAGCTTCGGTGTTTTCAATAATATCCTTCATGGCGCGCACACTTTCTATTGGATATTTTCCAGAAGCACTTTCCCCTGAAAGCATCACGGCATCAGCATGATCAACCACTGCATTGGTCACATCTGAAACTTCAGCGCGAGTTGGACGAGGGTTCACAATCATCGAATCAAGCATTTGAGTTGCCACAATCACAGGCCTCATTGCTTGCAAACTTTTCTTCACAATTTGTTTTTGCAAAACTGCCACCATTGTTCCCTCAATTTCAATTCCAAGATCTCCACGAGCAACCATCACGGCATCAGTGTGTTCAAGAATGTCATCCAAATTTTTGATCGCCTCTTTTCTTTCAATTTTTGCAATAATCTGAGGAAGATTGTCCTCTCTGCCAAGAATGCTTTTCATCATGTCTCGCAAACTCTCGATGTTTGCACCACTGCTAACAAAAGACATGGCCACAAAATCAACATCTTGCCCCAAAACAAATCTCAAATCTTTTTCGTCTTTGGTTGTAATTGGATCGATGTTCAATTTTGCATCAGGCACATTCACACCTTTGTGATTTTTCACAGTTCCGCCGTCAACAACCTGACAAACCAAAATTCCCTCTTGTTTTTCTTTAACCACCACCTTCATCAAACCATCTTCAATCAAAATCTCATTGCCAATTTCAATATCATCAGTGATTTTTGGAACATCCAACAAAATAGCCTTGGGAGCAATTTCACTTGGCACCAACTTGTCTTCATGCGCAACATCACCAAACAAGATTTGCTCACCAACCTTCATTTCAACTGGCTGATCAACCACTGTTCTGATTCTTGGTCCTTGCAAGTCAGCCAAAATTCCCACATTCACATTCAACTCAGCTGACAATTCGCGAATGGTCTTAATGATGCTTCCATGCCATTCATGAGAACCATGTGAAAAATTGAGTCGCGCAACATTCATTCCATTTTCAATCAATGCCTTCAAAACTTCCTTACTATCAGAAACAAGGCCCAATGTTGCAACTATTTTTGTTTTTTTAACCATATTTTTAAATATTTTAGTGATTATTCAATACTAATATTGCCATAATAAAAGAAAACAAGCAACTCAACTTTGTTGCTTGTTTTTTTGATTTGGCATCCATCAATACTAGTTTTTATACAGCTCTTTAATTTGAAACAAAATATACCAACCAATAACTGCACCTATTATTGTGCCAACAATACCATGCATTGCAATGACATTTCCAGCAAAACTAATCAAACTAACATAAAAAAGTAAACGCCAAGCAGCCTTTTCTCGCTTAAATAGTCCAGGGACGGCCATTGCCTCAAGAACAATTGAAACAACTGCCACAACCAAGGAAATAACACCAGAAAATCCCCAAACATAACCAAGACCAGCACCCATCATTGCAAAGGGAGCAAACACAGCACTAATGCCAAGTGCCAAGAAGATCAAAGGCAAGGCCATGATTGCAAAGATAATAATCAAATATGGAGAAACTGTCGCGATGAAATCTTTTCCTCCTTGTGGAATCGCAAATGGAGCCTTTTTGACCATATATTCATCCAGAAATCCCTCAAACTTCAAAACAAAACCACTTACAGATTCTTTTGATCCATTGTTTTGACCAGCTGATTGCTGCTTGATGTCTTCTTCCATAGGACTATTTTATTTTAAATATTAAAAAAACTTTACACAAATTACTACAATCAACTTTCAAACATATTCTATCACCTTTTCAATAAATAGCTATTATCTGCTAATTCTAAAAAAATCAAAGTATTGAAATGCCCTCAATTTCGTGCAAAATGTCTTCAGGAATTGGATTGTTTTTTGGACTCACGCCGGGATATCTCCAGGCGGAAATGATTGTAATTTGTTTTTTAGAATTAATAAGCCTTTGCAACTTAGCAATCTTATCATCCTTTTTTTCTCCCAAGGTTTTGTCTTTGAATTTTTTTTCTTGCGATTTTGTTTGATATAGCACCCATATTTCCTGATTCCAATTTTCTTGCGAAACTTTGGCAAGTGATGAGTCTTCAACATTTTTGCCAAAAGAAAAAGATGGCTTCCCCCATTTTGATTTTGCAGCTTCCTTGGAAATATTTCCCACCGGAACCATCACCGCCACTGTATTTTCCACAATGCTAGTTTCAATTCTTTTTGGATTTCTGATCACACCCAAAACTTTTTGCTCGGAAAGCCCATAAAAATGCATCTTTTCTGTCACATGCGCCGTCCATCAATATTTCTCATTGTCTTTTGGTTGCTTCCATTGCATAGAGTTATTTAATATCATTCCAAATCTTTTTAAAAACTTCTCGCATATTATGCGCCAGCACGGCATCATGAATTTCCACCAGATAAAACGGTTTCTGACGAGTGACTATAACAACAAAATAATCCCCGATAGCCCAAGTTGTTGCCGAAAAATCCAAATCCTTACCCCAGAATTTAATATTGCGCTCTTTAGGAAATTCTTCTTTGATTTTTTCTTCAATTTCTGATTGATTGCTTAACAGTTTTACATGCATATCAGGATATTTTTTCCAAAACCAATCAATCCATTTTATATTATGCTCAACAAAACTTGGATCTTGAAATCCCCAAAATGTTTTGTCCGATCTTCGCATACTTTCATACCAACAACGCTCTGTTTGCTTGAAAAGAAAATCCTCTAATTCATCCTCCTCAATAAAGCGTATTTTTGGCACAGAAAAACTTTGACTTTTTGGCATTTTTTCCAACTCTTCTGCCAACTTATTCGCAATTTTCTTCTTCTCTTTCAATTCTTCTTGCTCGCGATAAAACATTTCTTCTACATCTTCAGGCGATGAAGGAGAAACATACATGATCCTTGTTGTAATATCCTCAATAACAAGTCCTTTGTCCTTCAATTTTTCCAACAACACATATACCGTTGAACGATTGATATTAGTAGCTTTGGCAAGCCTTGCTGGCGTTGTTTTGCCTTGTTCAAAAAGGGCGAGATACACCTCGATTTCTTTTTCAGACAAGCCTAATTTTTGCAGTAATTCTTGTATCATATTACTCTATTTTAGCAGTTTATTAACTTTTTGTCAACACTTTGTCAACAGTTTTATTTGGCTTATTTAAAGGATTATTTAACAATATTTCTCTTAATTTGTTTACATACTATTGACTATGTTGATAACTTACTATATACTACGTAGTCATGATGAATTAGCAATAATGATTCATGACCTCACAGTTCATTTTCAAATAATTAACAATACTAGTCGACGGACTTAAAACGAGGAGGTGCGCCATGGCAACACCATACGGGCAAATTACTACTGTAGTGCCGAGACGGGGCGGTCTCTCCATAGTTACAGAAAACTATGGAGATTCCGAGGACCACTGGGTTTTTGGAGATCGACGATCCAGACAAATTGCCAAAAGGCACTGGGTGCGTCAATCAAACAAAGGCTCAGACTCGGGTGGAAACTATTGGCACACTTTCAAAAAATCTCCCATTGGAGGATGAGGAGATTAATAAACTTGAACTTTGACGGCGCTTCTGAATTCTCAGATCGCAATGGCTAGCCACCGTTATTGGGCTGCGGGGTGTGAAAGATCCTCGAAAACATAGACCAAGTTCATATATTGGCAAAGTTTATGCCTCCATAATGAACCCAGTGGCAACGCATTTGCATAAGACTAATCAATATGTTGATTAGCAGCAGCGTTCTTTTAGTTGCCGAGTCTGTGTAATTCTTCAATCATTTAATATCTCGTCAATATTTTTTGATTGCGTAGTTTCTCCTGGCTATGTGAGGCCGAACGTTTTCGGTCAACAGGAAAAAAACAAAGGCAAGGAAAAATCCTTGTCTCTCTAATTGAAATAATTTCTTGAAAATTATTTCATAGGAGATAAAAGTTTTTCACAAACACTCAAAGGAGATGTGCCATGGAAGCAATCGTTACACTGTTTGAGTTAACCACGGAGCTGGAACTCTCATTAGCATTGATCAAGCTGGACAAAAAAGTAGAAGCTATATTGTCTGATGACAAACTTCGCTTTGAGCAATATCCTCATGATGAAAATCCATTTTACACAAACAATGCCAATTTACGTTGTAATGTTAGAGTAGAAGATGTTGTGACAATATTACAGAACAAAATATTGATCATCAGAAAAATTTCAGTTTAAAAAAACTAAAGCCGACGGGCTAAAAACGCAAAGGAGTTGCACGATGAATATTTTTGTAATTTTAGTTATGTGTTGGGCTGCTTGGTTACTATTGGCGCTTATCGTCTTGGTGACACTATACATTTTCCAGATTATTTACTACCTAGCTCTTTTTGGAGCAGGGCTAGGAATGATAATCGAAAAAGCGACAAGAAAGGAGACTATAAAATGAGGCGTTAGTCTATCATGACTATCGCCTTTTTTCTTTTCTGCATTTTTACATTATACATTATACAAAATACATTATACTATCGTATTTCAATCCCCCTTAATGCCGCCACTCTCTCCTCAATCGGAGGATGTGTGGAAAAAAGTTTTGAAATGTTGCTACCCTTAAGCGGATTTGAAATGTATAGATGAGCTGTGGCGCGGTTTGCTGCTTCAAGTGGTTCTGGGTCAGCTGAAATTTTTTCCAAAGCCTTGGCAAGCCCTTCTGGATATCGTGTGAGGAGCGCAGCGGAAGCATCTGCCAAAAATTCTCTTTTGCGTGAGATGGCCACCTGAATCAACATGGCAGCAATTGGAGCCAAGATTGAAAGCACGATTGCCAAAATGAAAAAAATCATTTGCAATTGCCCGCCACCTTCATTGTCTGAACTTCTTTTACTGAAAATTCCATAGCGAAACCAATCTGCCATCAAAGCAATAAATCCAACCAAAACGACAACAACTGTTGAAAGCAAAATGTCACGATTGCCAATGTGTGAAAGTTCATGCGCAATCACGCCTTCCAATTCGATTTTTTCAAGCTTGTCCAAGAGTCCGGTTGTCACACAAATCACTCCATGTTCAGGATCTCTTCCTGTTGCAAAAGCATTGGGTGCAGAGTCTTCAATGATATATATTTTTGGCGCCGGAAGACCAGCAGTTATGCACAGGTTTTCCACAAGGTGGTATAACTCCCTATTTTCCTCATGTGTAACCTCTTTTGCGCTACTCATAGAAAGCACAATTTTGTCACTCCACCAATATGAACCAAAACTCATGGCAATTGAAAACAAAACTGCACCATATAAAATCGAGCTGTTACCCATTGCTCCTGCAAAAACATAGCCCACGCCAATCACAAAAACAAGAAAACCTGAGATATATAACCAGGTTAATCTTGTGTTTTTGTCTGCTTGATCGTATAAAGTCGCCATAACTAAAATTGTACTTTTACATTTTCTTTTTCTGCCTCATCCGCTGCGAAAAATTCGCGAGCTACAAATCCAAGCATTCCTGCAAGCAAATTGGTTGGAAAAACTTGAAGCTTGGTGTTGAAGTCTCGCACGTTGCCATTATAAAACCTGCGAGAGGCTTGAATTTTGTCTTCAGTGTCGGCAAGTTCACGTTGAAGTTCCAAAAAGTTTTGATTAGCTTTCAAGTCTGGATAATTCTCAGAGACTGCAAACAAGGATTTCAATGTTCCAGAAAGCATGTTCTCGGCTTCCTGTTTTTCGCCTGTTGTTCCTGCGCTCATTGCTGCAGTTCTGGCTTTGGTCACATTTTCCAGCAATTCTTTTTCATGAGTGGCATATCCCTTCACAGTGCTAATCAAATTCGGAATCAAATCATAACGACGTTTCAATTGCACATCAATATCACTCCAGGCCTCATCAACACGATTTTTGAGTGTAATTAGTCCGTTGTACATTCCTACCAAAACAAGTCCCAAAACAACTACCACTGCGACAATGATTAATCCAATTGACATAAGAATTTTATGCCTACTGTTGTTGTAGACATTGCTACCACAAAAGAGGCAAAATTAATTTATATTTATTATACAGCATATCTAATTATCAACAAACATCCACATCAAAAATACCTTTAAAACATAATACGCCCAGTGTCGTGCTAAAATTTCAATCTCTTTAATGTGACCACTAAACGTGCTATACTGAAAATGTAAGTACTTTTGTTTTTAAATAATTTTAATAAAAATATGCTAAAAGCAATTGCTCCCTATGCCGTGTTTCTCATTCCAATTATTGTTGGAATAATCATTCAGACAATCAAGTTCGCATTGTACAGCATTAAACATGGTTTCAATATTCGCTATGCCCTGACGCATGGTCACATGCCAAGCGCGCACACTGCCCTTGCTATTTCATTGGTAACTTCCGTTGGACACTATGAAGGATTTGGCGATGCCTCCTTTGCAATTGCTATGGTCGTGGCTTTCATCATCATTGATGATGCCACCAGACTTCGCATGCATCTTGGTGATCAAGGAAGATACTTGAACATGTTAATAGAACAGTTAAACATCAGTGAGGAGCAATACCCAAGACTCAAAGAACGCATGGGCCACAGAGTTAGCGAGGTCATCGTTGGTGGAATTGCAGGCTTCTTTCTGACAATACTCTTGATTCAAATTTTCATTTAAGAAAAATAAAAGCCCCGGCAATGGGGCTTTTTATTATATGGTTTTTTGCAATTCTTCTTGAATAACTTGCTTATCGTTCCATGGAATTTTTTTGTCACCCACAACCATGGACTCAAAATTCCCCATGCCAGTGACGCAAATAACGTCATTCTCTTTTGCAATTTCAAGTGCCTTTGCAATAGCAATGCGTCTGTCTGAAATTTTCCAAAGACTTTGGTTTTCAATCTTATCTTTTATCCCTACAGCAATTTCCTCAATGATTTGCTCAGGATTTTCATGATATGGTTCGTCGTTGGTTAGCACAATAAAATCGGCATATTTTGAAACTACTTCACCCATAATCGGACGTTTTCCTTTGTCTCGATCGCCGCATGAACCGAAAACTGCAATAATTTTTGCGCCCTCTTTTTTCACATCAAAAAGCAGTTTGTACAATCTTTCAAGTGCATTTGGAGTTAAAGCAAAATCAACCAAAATATTGAGTCCCTTATTATTCTCCACGCTCTCCATGCGCCCTGCCACACCCTTTATTTTTCCAAGCGCCTCTTTGATCATTTCCAGCTCAATACCTTCACTCAGGGCCACGCAAGTTGCTGCAAGAGCATTCTCGATGTTAAATAAGCCAGGTAGATTAATTTTAAATTCTTCCCTAGGATAAGCTTGAAGCAAAAAATTATAAATTTTAAATGTTGAACTAGAAATTCCAAGCTCAATATCCTTTGCAACAACCTTTTGGATTTTGTCATTTGGATTTTGTTTGGATTTTGTCGTTTGGATTTTGTCATTTGTCGAGTATCCATATGATTTTTCATTTGCATATTGCAGATAATCTTCAGACTTCTCCATATCCAGATTCACAATAACCGTGCCCTTGTTTTTTGAGACCACCTCAAAAAGCATTTTTTTTGCTTGGCGATATTTCTCCATGGTTCCATGATAATCCAAATGTTCACGTGTCACATTGGTGATCACTGCAGTTTGAAATTCAATCCCCCACACGCGATGCTGATCGAGTGAATGTGAAGATGTTTCCAAAATCAAATACTCACAACCAGCCGAAGTAGCCTTGGAAATAAATTTCTGCAAGGCAAAAGCTGATTCTGTGGTGAAATGCGAAAGATTTTTTTCCTCCACACCATCAATCACAAAATTAATCGTTGAAGCCATGGCAACTTTCTTTCCAGATTCCTGAAAAATCTTTGTGATCATTTGCACTGTCGTTGTTTTTCCATCAGTGCCTGTCACACCAATCACCTTTATTTTTTTTGAAGGAAAACCAAAAACAACATTAGCCAGGATTGCCTGAGTTAAATGATAAATATTCTTGAGGGATTGAGGTATTGCCTGCTTAATTTTGTGCATAATTTTTAATTTTTACAATTTTTAATTTTATAAATAAATTATAATGTTTTAATTTCCTTTTCAAAGGATAAGCTTGAAGCAAAAAACATTGAAAATTCAAAAATTATTTACGAAATTTCACTGCAAAAGCTTTTGCCGCCTGAAGCCCGCGATAGGCCCAATATTTTCGAGGATTTATGATGATATCATAACTTCCAGGAAAAACAACTGGTTTTGTTTTTGGTGAAAAACCAAGCTTGAAATCAGTAACACCTCTTAATGAAGAATTTTTATTCGTAATTGGTAAATTTGTGTTTAATTCGTAATTCGTAGAAATCCCACCGAAGTCATATTTCTTATACCCCAATACTTTAGCATCCAAAATCGCTTGCCATTGCAGCGAAAATGGTGCCATCAAATTGCGATGCAAACTTCCAGAAGCTCCATGCAAATATGTCACCGTGTCACCAAAAAACAAAACTAGATTTGCCGCGATAATCTTGTCATCAACTTTTGCCACATAAATTCGCAGCATTTCACTTGGAAAAACTTCAATCATTTTTTGATAATATTCATCGGGATGTGCCGTGATCCCATGCCTCTGAGCCATTTCTTTGGTCAATCGCAAAAATGCATGCAAATATTTTTCTTGTTCTTTTTTTCCATTTTCTGATTGCGAGTGATCAATCAGCACACCCTTTTTGATAGCAATGCCAACGTTGTACCTTGTCTTGGTTTTCATTTCCGCCAAAAGCTGTTCTGATGGTTTTGAAACATCCAACACAAAAAGCTCTCTTGGTTGCATGTCATGCGGCGCTTTTACAACATTTTCTGAAACATTTTCTTTTATTAAATTTAGAAGCTCTTTATTTGCAGGCTCAATCCTGATCCAGCCAGCATTTTCCTTTTTTGCCAAATCAACCAGGTCCTGCATTTCATTTTTAATTTTGTCATTTTGATTTGAAAATTCATTGGAAATTGGAAATTGGAAATTGGAAATTGGACCACGAGGGACGTATTCGTATTTCCCCACCATCGGAAGAACATGTTCAATAGTGCTCGCCAAAAAATCATCGTTTTCAATTCGATGTGTTTTTCTTCCAACTTTTTCTTGAAATTTTGCCCAAATCTCCGACTGCAAAAAATCAATATTTTGAATATTTTTTTCCATGAATAAAGTATACCAGGAAAAAGAAGAAAATAAAAAGATATTATTAAGTAAATTTTAGTCAGCAATGCAACGAACAGACATGGCTGTTGCTTGAAGGTTGAGATTTGATGATATGATATCACCAGCAGCGTTGCTGCCAAAAAACAAAGAAGTAAGAGTAACACTGCTTACGTTTTTTATAGCTGTTGATGAATAATAATGACCGTCAGTGTCCACATGATTTATTGTTCCATTGTAGGTACGAAATCCAGCAGGAACTAATTTTAGTTTTGAAGAATAAAGCTTACCCTTACAATCAAAGCCGAAGTAACAATTTTTAAATCCTATACCAGTAAGAAGAAAATCCCATTCTGCAAATGTTGGAATATGAAATCCGTCAGGGCATGGATTACTGATACCAGGCGTGTTTGAATTTGTCAACCAAAGCTCAGTATTTACCTGCGTATCAGGAAGCCAGCTAGAATAACTATAGCCAACCGGAGGTAGCCAAAACGGTGACTCTATAAAGCTTTCAGTATATGGTGCTACTACATTGTAAGATGAGTCTATTGTGACCTTATCATATTTTATAACACTACTTAATGCTAAAGGCGAAGGCTGCCCTCCCCAGGCTGTATATTGATGACCATCAGCTTTTCTGCCCCATTGGAAAAGCCAACCATAGCCAGCATCATCAGTGGCTGAAGTTGGCAGGGCTCTTGCTCCCAAGTTCCTATCCAACCAGCATCTACCATCTTCAGCTAAAACTTTTCCGTAAGTAATTCCATCTTTAGAAACTGTTCCCGTGCAATCAACTCCAACCTTAACACTGACAGACCTGGCTGTTCCATTGTATGTTGCGACTGATTTAATAATTTTAACATCATTTCCCTTGCTGGTGTTGCAAATAATCGGAACCATTGCTGCTAGATCAGAATATAGATAAAGGTCATATCTTCCTGCTCCAGGAATTGATAAATTCTTAATCACACCATTATCGCAGGTGCTAAAAACAGGAATAGTATTTATTACTGAAGTTAAATTACTGCCAGCATTAATAGTTTTGATTGCAAGTTGAGCTCCACTATCAGCTGTTTGCAAAGATTGTACCGAGGAGGATGTTGCACTGGCTGATTTTTTTTCTATTATTGTTGATGAGGAAATAGCCACTGCAATAGATAGCATCATGCCAAGGACAATGAGAGAATATGCTAGGATGGAACCTTGTTTTTTGTTGCTTTTGAACATATTAGGAAATGAATACTTAAATTTTTATTGCTTGGAAAAATTAGTCAGCAATGCAACGAAGCGACAATCCAAAATAGCGCCAAAGTGGACCAGCACCAATTTGATTATTATCAATAATCGTCCAAAACATTTGATATTCATGACTAAATGGAGGACTAACCGTCCAAAAATAACCAACCTCACCCTTTCTCTCAATGCTCGCATAAGCATTTCCTCGATAACCAGCGGATACAAATTTTAATTTTGAATTAAATGCTGGTACTATGCAGTTAGTGTTACAACCATACAGCCCAGCACTATTCAAAAGCTGCGCAAATTCTTGCTGAGTTGGAACACGAAAGCCTGATGGACAAGGGTTATTACTACTTGTAAGATCCCAAAGACTATTGTCCTGTAATGTATCAGGAAGCCAATCAAATTTACTAAATAGTGCTGGATTTCCATCTGCACCCAAAAAATATGTATTATACGGCGGCTGAACCTCATGATTAACTATGATTGCAAGATTATTCATCACAGAGCTACTCAATGCCGGCGAAGGCTGCCCTCCCCAGGCTGTATATTGATGACCATCAGCTTTTCTGCCCCATTGAAAATACCAACCATAGCCAGCATCATCAGTGGCTGAAGTTGGCAGGTCTTTTGCTCCCAAATTCCTATCCAACCAACATCTACCATCTTCAGCTAAAACTTTTCCGTAAGTAATTCCATCTTTAGAAACTGTTCCCGTGCAATCAACTCCAACCTTAACACTGACAGACCTGGCTGTTCCATTGTATGTTGCGACTGATTTAATAATTTTAACATCATTTCCCTTGCTGGTGTTGCAAATAATCGGAACCATTGCTGCTAGATCAGAATATAGATAAAGGTCATATCTTCCTGCTCCAGGAATTGATAAATTCTTAATCACACCATTATCGCAGGTGCTAAAAACAGGAATAGTATTTATTACTGAAGTTAAATTACTGCCAGCATTAATAGTTTTGATTGCAAGTTGAGCTCCACTATCAGCTGTTTGCAAAGATTGTACCGAGGAGGATGTTGCACTGGCTGATTTTTTTTCTATTATTGTTGATGAGGAAATAGCCACTGCAATAGATAGCATCATGCCAAGGACAATGAGAGAATATGCTAGGATGGAACCTTGTTTTTTGTTGTTAAAAAAGGTTTTATTTTTTTTGAACATCTTTTTATTTTAGCAGTTACCCAAACTAAGTGATTGTTTTTCATTATACCACAAACTACTTCCTACCAAGGCTCTTAAGCGCAAGTTTCACTCTCTCTCCAACGTCTTTAATCTCAACAGGAATTAGTTTGAGCGCTTCGCGTGACTCTGAAACAGAATATCCCATAGCAACAAGTGCCTCAAAGGCATCTGAGTCACTTTCAAGTTGTGCTTTTTCATAAATTGGCATTTCTTTGATTTTATTTTTGAGTTCCAAAATAACCCTCTGAGCGATTTTCTTTCCAACACCTGAAACCCTAGTCAAAATTGATGGATCCTCATTCAAAACGGCCATACCAATCGTTTTTGGATCAGCAATTGCCAAGATTCCCATCGCAGCTTTTGGTCCAATTCCTGAAATTGAAATCAAAAGCTCAAACATTTCCAATTCAGCAATTTCCACAAATCCATACAATGCCAAAGTGTCTTCTCGCACATATGTATGAGTGTATAATTGCACAGATTGAGCGCCGGCAATCATCCCAAAGGTGTGCACAGTAACAAACACTTTATACCCAACCCCATTCACATCAATAATAGCATAGTTGTCATGCAACAAATCTATCTTGCCTGTTAATTTTGCAATCATATCTTTATTTTTTCATTTTTATATTTAAACAGCAGGAACAACAGGTGGAATAACTGGATCCGGAACAACAACAGGATCAGGCTCTGGAATCTTAAAATATTCTGATTTACAATCAATAGTTGGCAACGGATCAAGACTTTTATTTTTCTTTTTATTGTCCTTTAGCCAACCTTGTACGCCCTTTTCCCAATTTTTATACTGCAAATCAGCAGTAGGATCTTTTGGCGCATCGCCACGTGGATTTTCTTTGTTTATGTAATACAAAATATCATGCACATCACCAAATGTTTTTTTCTCGGTGGTGTCTGATGGGCAAGAATCATTTTGCAAGCAATAATCTCCCTTGTAACCTCTAGCAGTCATTAAGCAAACCTTCACATCTTTTTGAATATTTTCTTCTCCGTTTAGTACTGGCTTTCCAGTATCCTCTTTTTCATATTTTGGGAATTGCTCAACCATACTGTTTCCCAATGCTTGATTCATGAAAGATCTCCAAATTGGAGCTGCAACAACAATACCATCAGATCCAACCTTCATTGATGAATTATTGTTGTTTCCAGCCCAAACACCAACAGCAATTGAAGGAGTGAATCCCATTGCCCAACCATCACGAAATTCATTGGTTGTTCCAGTTTTGGCAGCAACTGGACGATCTGTAAATTTGAATGGATTGTTGTCTCCAAACACCGGAGCGCGATATTCATTAGTGGACATGATGTGATCAAGCATGGCAACATATTTTTCTTCCACAACTCTTTGACCAGGATTGTCTTTATATTGTTCAAGCACGGTTCCATCTTTGTCTTGAATTTTCATGATCGCCACACTATCACGATGCACACCACCAGCAGCCAAAGCGCCATAAGCATTAACATGATCAAGCAAAGTAACCTCTCCTCCACCCAACACTAAAGACAAACCGTAACGATCGGGCTCATTCAATCCCTTGATGCCAAGACCTTTTGCAAGAAAAATTGAATCCTTAACTCCTGCCAAATATAGGGTCTTAACTGCTGGAATGTTTAGTGACATTGCCAAAGCATTTTTCATTTGCAGTGGACCATGAAATTTTCCATCATAATTTTGCGGAGAATAGTCTTTTCCAGTATCAGTAGAAAAATTGGTTGGCACGTCATACAGTAATGTTTCTGGAGTATACCCTTTAGTAAAAGCAGTCAAATAAACATACGGCTTGAAAGATGAGCCTGGTTGACGATTAGCAAGAGCAACATTAACCTGACCATCAATAGATTTGTCAAAATAATTTTTACTACCAACCATGGCCAAAATTTGACCAGTTCTTGGATCCTCAGCAACCAAGGCAGCATTTGCTGCTTTGTTAGGAGCATTTTTTGCAGCACCCTCTGAAACAGCCTTTTCTGCAGCTTGCTGCTTGTCCCAATCAATTGTTGTATAAACTTTCAATCCTCCTTGTTCAACGGCTTGTTCACCATATTTGTTCACCAAATAATCTTTCACATACATCACAAAATGAGGAGCAGAAATATTGTCTTGCTTTGGATTAACTTCTGCCAAAATATCAACACCCTTAGCATCATCAGCTTGCTGCTGTGTGATATATCCCTGATCAGCCATTTTTTGCAAAGCAGAACTTTTTCTTCCAACCAATGCATCAAGATGAGAACCAAAAGGAGAATAGTACGTTGGCGCATTTGGCAAAGAAGCAAGCAATGCTGCTTCCGGCAAAGTCAAATCTTTAGCATTTTTTCCAAAAAAAGTTTGTGCAGCAGCCTCGATTCCATAAGCACTAGAGCCATATGGAATCTGATTCAAATACATCGCCAAAATTTCATCTTTTGAATATTTTTGTTCAAGCTCAATTGCTAAGATCAATTCTTTGATTTTTCTGATAATTGTTTTTTCACTAGTAAGCATGGACACCTTAATGAACTGCTGGGTGATTGTGCTTCCTCCCTGCGCCGCTCCACCCTTAATGATATCTTTAAGGGCACTACGCAAAATAGATTTTGGATCAACGCCATGGTGAGTATAAAACCCCTGATCCTCCAATGCTATGGTGGCATATTTAACATTGTCAGGAATTTCATTGAAAGGAACAATTGTTCTTTTCTCTTCTCCATGCACATCATATAGCAAGTGCTCACCTGTTCTGTCGTATATTTTAGTGGATTGAATAATCAACTTTGCATCAAGCGAACTTGCACTTGGCAAATCTTTTGCAAAATACAAAAAAATACCAACAACAGAAATCACACCCAGAGCAAAAAGTGCTCCCAGAATTTTTGCAGCAAGTTTTAGCTTGCTCTTGTGTGTGCTATTTCTAAAATTTTTTGAAATAAAAACTGGTTCCATAGTAAAAAATAATAATAGATAAAACGTATATTCATTATAAGCCGATAATGCTTTTTTTCAAAGCTGCTTTACTATACACTAATTATTAATTTTATCAAGATATCCAACATATATCTTTCTTGATCAATATAAAAAATCTGTAACTCACTTGTTACAGATTTTTTCATACAATTCTAAATAATTTTTTGCCATAACAAGGCTATCAAAATTATCCTTAGCGTATTTCCTACATTCTTTCCTGTCAAATTTGTCAGTGTTCTTCACTGCGGTAACTAACTCAGCAAAATCATCAGAAAGAAAGGCTATTTTTTCATTTTGTAGCATTTCCGGCAAGGGCCCGATAGTTGTGCCAATAATAGGAGTTCCGCAAGCCAGGGCCTCTCCCACCACCATAGGGCAAACTTCCGGCCTCCTGATTGGCAAAAGCAAAGCTGATGCACTTTTTAAGTATTCATAAATTTCCACATGCGAAACTTCTCCCATATAGATTATATTTATCCCATCCAAAAATGGTTCTATTTTTTCTGCAAAAAATGCTTTTCTCTCCTTGGTGTTTCCGATTCTGCCAAAAATTAGTAATTTAACACCTGACTTTATTGCAATTTCAATAGCAGTATCTATCCCTTTTTGATCATTCAATCTTCCAACAAACATCAAATACTCCCCTTTTTCAAAAGAATAGCTTATTTTTTTTGTTGGCACTCCGTTATAAATAATCGCATCTGTTTTTAAAGTTCCTGATTGAGATTGACTGAGTGCATTAGTATATAATTTGGTTTTTTCTATAATCTCAAAGGCAGCATCATCAATTCTGTTGTGAAAAGAAAGTAGACATGGAATTGAAACTTTTTCGCACAATGCGCTAGCATATCGCTGGGAGTGCAAGTGAATGATGTCAAAATCGCTTTCAAATTCTAAAACTTTTTCCTGACTGGCGATTTTTATATCCCTAAAGTCTCTTGGACTGAGCTTGGAAATGCTTGGCATGTTCCAAATACTTTTTTCTAATGAAACAATGTGTTTTGCTTTTGTGTGCCAATCACCTGGAGCAAACAAAGTCACATCAATACCAAGCTCCAAAAAAGCATCTGTTAGATTCTGCGTAACAATCTCAGGACCACCCGTATCACCAAAAGGCGGGGCAACCATAGCAACACGCAGTTTTTTATTTGTCATTATAATAACTCACTTATAGATTCAAAGTTTTCTTGTTTTGTTTTTTCATCTGCAAGCATTGTGACAAGATCAATGCCTGGAGTGGTGTTCATTTCAATGAAATATGGTTTTCCGAAGTTATCAAAAATAAAATCCAGTGAATATTGAGGATTGTGAAAAACATTAATTTTCTTGTTTATTCTTTTCAGTATTTCTTCTAAGTTTTTTGGAATAAGATCAAGTGAAATCATTTTTCCACTAGCACCTTGATGCAAGTTAGTGAAAAGTGATTTTGGTGCAGCAATACGAGAAAGAGCATAGGCCAATTTTCCTCCTTGATATACAAGCCTCAAATCTGCAATTTCAGTTTCTTTTGAAATTCCAGGAATTCCTTTTTCGCTCAAAACAAATTCCTGCACCAAAACGGGAAAAGAATAATTTTCAGACAATGCTTTTTTTCTTTCTCCAATAAAAATACCAAAACCACCAGAACCATACAGTGGCTTAATTACAATTTTTTCAGCTGAAAATTTTCCTATTGCCGCAATAAGTTCAGCTTTATTGTTTGCGACTTTTGACATTGGCATAAACTCACCAAACATCACGTATTGAGACAACTTATTGTTAAAAGTTGCTCGAAAAAGTGGAGAATTAAAAAGAATAGTTTTTTGTGCCATTTGAAGCTTGAATTCTAGCATTGGATAGTCATATTTGCTCAAAATTTTATCATACACCAAATCAGGTGAAATTTCTTTTTCTATTTTTTCCCAAACATTATTTCGATAAGCCCAAGCTTTAGTGAAAACATTTTTTTCAAGATCATACCATTTAATACTTGCTCTATACAATTCAATATTAGCTTTCTCAGCTCTTTTCATCCAATCTTGCACAGCCAACCTGGTTCCCTCGTTTGTAATAGGAATTTCTTTTTTCCAATCATCACCTGCATATGCAATAACAATATTTTTCATACTTTTTAGCTAACATTTATTCAATCAAACTAACTATTTATTAACATCAATCAAAAATTTTCTCAGATTTCTTTTGCCAACTATTATGGGATATTTTAGATGTGAGCGATTTATCAAGGTCACTCTAGTTGGAATAATAAGATTATCCATGACTAATGTTATTTTAATGGTTGGTCGATAAGTTGCGCCACTAGCAGACTTGATCACAATGGTGCTTTCAAGATGAGGAATGTGTTTATAGATATCCCAGCGCTCTTTTTTACTAAGATGAGCAATGTCTGCATATGAAGTTTGAATTTCGCGAAAAGCTTTCACAGTGTCTTCGAAGCCTAGCTGCTCAGCCAAGTCCATGTCTATTGAAGTAAAGCCAGCCCCCGTGTCAATTTTCGCTTCAACCTCAACAAATTTTCCATTGAGGCCAATCAGCTTCACTTTTTCAATTGCAGCAATAACTTTTCTTCCTGAAATTTCCTCCAACTCTTCTTCAATTTCACCACCAAACAAATCTTGACCCACACGAACTCCACGCTGAGCTGTTTTTATCTTCAAACCCTTGATGCGTTCCAGCCTTTCGCGCAAGCCACTCAAATTGGCAACCTGAATTGAGAGACCTGGACGCGCATTGATTTCCAAAAAAACAGGACCACGCTCACGATCAATGGCAACATCAGCACCCAAAAATCCCATGCCAGAAATTTCTTGAGCCTTAACAGCCAAAAGCAACATTTCTTTCCAATATGGAATTTTGATTCCAGAAAGCAACATACGAGTGCCTGGGACATAGTCTATAATCTTTCCCTTTCCAAGCACAGCTGTTGTTGTCACACCAGTTGCCAAATCAATTCCAATGCCAATTCCACCTTGTTGCAAGTTGGCCTTTCCGCCAGATTCCTTTGTTGGAAGACGAAGCATGGCCATCACCGGAATACGATTAAAAACAATCACGCGAATATCAGGAATTCCCTTATAAGCATAGGGCTTGAACAATTTCAAAAGCGTTAGGCGCTCTTCAAAAAATGCAATGTCTGGCATGTTGGCCAAAGAAAATGCACCATCCAAAATATTTAAAATATGACTTTTTAAGTCTTGCACTGTGACCTTGCTTCCATCTGACTTTATCCAAACAGGCAATGGAAATTCGGTTTCCCCATTTTCATTGATCAATCCTTTCCCATTGTTTTTCTTTCTTCCATATACAACTAAAATTCCTCCACCACCATATCCACGATTTGGCTTGAGAGCAAAACTTGCAGGCAAAGAAAACCAATCGAAATTTTCCAATTCATCTGCTGTTCTTATTTTTGCAAGCAATTTTGGCACTGGAATTCCAGCCTTTTTGAGCATCCTTTTGCTCAAAATTTTGTCATCAGCCAATTTCTTTGCTTTTTTTCTATTGTATGGACGAATATAATCAAGATTGCGAGCATTCATGCCGAGCAATTTGTTTCCATTTTTGATAAATTCAAACATAGTTGGAATAATTAAAAAGACAAAAAAACTATTTTAAGTTTTTCAAAACTTCATTGAAGCGAATATATTCATTCAAGCGCAACCCATCCCATTTTCCCAAGAAAATATTAATTGGAATAGTGATCAAAATCAACCAGGGAAATGCGACAATGCCAGCAATCAAGAGCGACCAACTAGCAAGATAATATCCAACCAAAGAAATGACCAGGGTTTCTATTGCCAAAATCATAGCCGCGCGATTTCCCTTTTCAATTTGCGTTGCCACAAATTTTTCCACAATTGTGATCATAATCAAAATTGGAAAAATTGAAACAGCAGCCAAGCCTGTCCTGTGCATTGAACCACCAAGACCAAGCAAAATCAAAATTGAAAATGCAATAATACTAAGAGTAATTGCCACACGTGGAAGATACAAAATGCGCAAACCCTTCAGTGCAAAGCGCAAAAGCATTCCAACCAAGATAACCACAATAAAAATAACAACTCCGTAGCGAAGTTGTGGCACTGCCAAAAATGCAAAGGTTACAATAGCAGGAGTGTAGATTCCAAAAGCCTTGATCCCAATCACCTGACGAAAAAAAGCAATCAAAGTTACAATAATTGGTAACATTAAAAGAAGCACCACTGTGTCAAAAGGCACGCCTTGAGCAATAAAATATTTAATAAGTGGGCTTACGTTTTCCATAGCTATGCTCAGAATTTTAAATTATAAATTTGAAATTTTAAATAAATGATAAAATTTTCAAATTTAAGAATTAAAACATTTAAAATTCAATTAAAATTTAAAATTTGTAATTTAAAATTATAGTCCCTAATTAAAACCAACAACAATAATCATCCACCATCAGCCTTTAATCTCCCTCATCTTTCTACTATTAATATGGCATAGCGCGATTGCAATGGCATCGGCGGTGTCGTCTGGTTTTGGAATTTCCTTGAGTTTCAAAATATTCTTTACCATGAGCTGTATTTGCTTCTTCTCTGCCCTGCCATATCCCGTCAAAGCCTGCTTGACTTGGAGCGGTGTATATTCAAATATGCTAACACAAAATCTCTCAAGTGTCAAGAGTATTGACCCCCTTGCTTGGCTAACTTTCATGACAGTTTTCACATTTTTAAAGAAAAATAAATCCTCCACTGCAGCCTCCTGGGGCCTATATTTCTCAATTATTTGCTCCAGGTCCCTGACAACCTCAAAAAGTCTTTCTGCGGTGGTATTTTTTGGTGAAGTTGTAATATGACCATATGCAACAGCACTAACTTGTCCCTTGATTTCATCTAAAATAGCCCAACCAACAATAGCAGTTCCAGGATCGATACCCAAAACCCTCATGGTTTCAGGTGAATTTTTAATTTTTAATTTTAAATTTTTAATAAATTTTTAATTTTTAATTTCAAATGTTTCAGACATTTAATCATTGAGGCTTCATTCGAAATTCAAAATTTTTAATTCAAAATTACAATTTGTAATCAGCAGATTACAAATTGTCGTATATTTCCTGCACATCATCATTTTCATCCAATTTTTCCAGAAGTTTTTCATATTCCAATTGCGTTTTTTCATCAAGCTCAGTTTTTTGTGTTGGAAAATATACCAACTCAGCACCCTGAACCTTAAGTCCAGCCTTATCAATATTTTCCTTAACATTTTGCAATTGATCCATTTTAGTATAAACAATCACAACATCATCTTCAAAAGCAATGTCTTCTGCTCCGGCTTCAATGGCAATCATTTCGAGATCGTCCTGTTTGCTTTCCCCAATTGAAACAACAATACTTCCAATCAATTTGAACATAAACTTCACACCACCTTCTGCTGCTGGCTTTCCACCGCCCTTGGTCAAAATGCTTCGCACTTCACTTCCTGTTCTGTTTCGATTGTCAGTGGCGGTTTTGATTAACATCGCCACATTTCCTGGACCATATCCTTCATAGATAAGCTCTTCAATTTCAGCGCCATCTTTAAGTTCGCCAGTTCCTTTCTTGATGGCTCTTTCAATGGTATCCTTAGGCATGTTTTCAAATCTTGCCCGATCAATAGCCATCTGCAATTTGAAGTTCATTTCAGGTTTTCCGCCGCCCTCCTTGGCCGCAATTGTGATCAATCGTCCATACTTAGTAAAAACATTTGCCCTCTTTGCATCATTAACACCTTTTCTTTGCTTTATTCCAGCCCAATGTGAATGTCCTGACATAATTTATATCGCGTATCTTGTATTTTGTATTTTGCATGAAATATCTTCAAACCCAATACCACCTACTGATAACTTATTAAATTCTTTATAAGTTTTATACCTATTTAAAGTCTAGCACCATAAACCGCTTATTTCAAGCTATATTATTGACAATAATATTTTTTTCAATTATCATAAATCTTCAATATTAATAATATTGAAACACCACTTAAAAAGGAGGCTTGCCATGTTTGAAAAATTGAAAGACTTGCTAGAGGGATTCAAGCCTGAGAAGCGTTATGATTGTCTCAAATGTGACACGCTGATCAAATCAAGAACCAGACCAACGGAATGCCCCAATTGTGGCGCAACTGCAAAAAGCATTGCTATCAGAAGAAAGGTTCATCCAATTCAAAAAATTAGATGAGAGTCAAAAAGTGAAATGTCAAAAGGCGATGGGATCCTCCAACGCCTTTTTTATTTGGAAAAATAATTCAAAAGCATGTTCAGCTTTAGATTAAATGCGGCAGGAATATTCCTAAGAAAGGTCACTGTATAATGTTCATGCTCTTCATTTTGTGGGGTGAAAAAATAGACTCCATCGATTTCATGCATATTTTCCATTTCAAGAGTGCCTGGCTCAACTTTCAATAATTTAATTTTAACACTCTGATTATAAAGCAAAGCAAATTTATTTTTTTTCTTGATCTCATTTTGAGAAACAACCACTTCTTCTGCTTTATTTTCTACAATCTCCTCATCATTTTGATTATTAAATTGTGCTTCTTGTTGCAAGGATTGATCTGGGACAAAAATTTCTATTGTTGAATTTTGCATTTTGGGTTTTGGATTTTGTAATATCCATTTCCAGCCCACCCCTTTTACTTTCACATATCTTTCTCCTTCGGCAATTGAGCCTTCAGCGGCCTTGTATTTAACCTCATGTGCAACTTTTCCGTCAGGATAACGCAATTGTATTTTTGCTTTGGTGTTGTTGAGCGAAAATCTTGCCACCTCATTGTTGAGTTGTTTTTCTTTTTTCCCTTTGATAATAACGTCTTGTCTGATTGGATGATTCACAAATTTTTTCCAACCCGTTGCCACACTCCAACCATTTAGATTTATTTTTTTCTTAGTTTTATTTTCCACAGTTATCGATTCGCTGCCTCCATCAGAACCAGCCGGATTAGCATCAATGGCCACAATCTTAATTTTTGGATGCGAACATTCTTTCACTTCAACAATAAAATTTTTCACAACATCCTCATTTCCATCAGTGATTTTTACCATTACTTGATACTTACCAGTGTTTGAATACTTATGGGTTGTTTTTGCAAGATAACTTTTGTGTCCATCGCCAAAATCCCAAACAACTTTAATGCTTTCACCATCAATGTCGCCAGTGGAAATAAAAAAACTAGCATAGACATCCACAAAAACATCGTCATCAATTTCAAGCTCACCAAAAGGAAGATTGTTGAAAATATTTTCCAGACCTTTTGTTAGAAATTTTGTCCAACGCCAAACAAGTCCATCAAAGCTGAATGATTTTCCCTCTTTGGCGCTTGGATATGTTGCCATTGAGACAGTTTCTCCATTTGGATTTTTAAGCTCTACTGTTTCAGTTCCACTATCATTAAGTTCAAGTGTGCAATTTTTTTCAGGTTCATCTTCCACAACCAAAAATTTTTTGTTCTCAATACTTTTTCCATCAAGCAAACAAACATTTTTTCCATAGTCAACAATTTTCCAACCATCAAGCACAATTTTTTCACCAGAAGAATTGAAAAGTTCCACATATTCTCTTTCATTTGTATTTTTGTTTGGATGTGGGTAGAGCTCATTTAGAAAAATTCCATTGGGATATTTTATTTTTTCTTTTTCAGTGAATTTTTTGTTTTCTTTTCCTGGAGAAGGATTTTCCAAAAGCACAAAATCCTCAGAATTATTGCCGGTGTCTTTTCCATCAAGTCGACCATAACTCTCACCATCCAGTGGCTGGGTGAAGGGCTTTTCTTTGAAGCTTTTTGCATCTCCCCAACCAACCAAATCAAGCAAGACTCCACTTTTATCAAGAAGACCAACTGTATTGTTTGCAGCAATTGAATATGACGAACTTGAATAATCCAAATCAGCTTTTATTTCTTGTTTGTATTGAGGATGAGCAATAACAAAAAAATTATGTGCGCCAATTGTTCCTAAAAAATGAGTTGCACTTACCAAAGAAGAAAAATCATTTCCACTTTCTGTTTTTTTCATTAATTTGTATCCACCTAAAGAAACATCTTCACTGCCATCATTATATAGCTCAACAAATTCATTTTTGGTTGATTTTTGGTCGCCTATCAAAATCTCATTGATAACTATTTTCGCCTCGGCAACTCGAAAAACAAAAAACACCGCCAAAAGCAGTGTCAGAAAAATTTGATGACAAAAAAATAAGCTGGTTATTTTTTTTCTTCTTTTCTTTTTCATGTTGTCATGAACCCCATTCGATAATGTTAGTCATCTGCTCCTTGAATTTTTTCCTTTATCATTTCTCCAATTTCTGCCGTGTCATTGTCTTGCTGCTTTCTTTGCAGCTCCAAAATAATATTTTTAACATGATATGGATCAGAAACTGTTCTAAAGATGAACTCACCTTCTTCTGCTGCTGTTTGAATTTTCACATCGCCAAAATTTAGCATAGTGGGAATTATACCCTCAACTTGAGTGGTCACATCTTGAATTTTTTCATAACGCAGCTCGCTAACCTTTCGCATGAACAGCCCTTTTTGTTCAATATTAACAATGCGCTGAGCAGTGATCACCCAAACATCAAAATAATAATCAACCCAAATCAAAAAACCAAACAACCACAAAGCAAGCAAAACAACATTTTCAAAAAACAATGTCGCTGCCCTATAATTGTCCGCCAGCATGTCAGGAAAAAGCAGCGGAAAATACAAAACAGCGCCAACAAAAACAACCAACATCAAAATCAAAAAGAAATATTGCTGCAAAAGATAAAACCAATTGCGATGATAGACATACAAAATTTCATCGCTTTCATCCAAATCCTTGAAGTGATAATTTTCAAATTCTTTCATATTTTTTATAAAACACCCGAAAACAAGCTCAACAAATTAATCTGAGAAAAAAGAATAAAATTAGTGAAAAGCAAAACGCCCACAACCGGAATAAAAATCCCTAGTGTTATCAATTTTGAAGATGAGCAATAAGAAAAAGCCGTTATGTGATAAACAATAAAAGCACTCATCACGAACATGGTGAGGAAAAAAAGATAATACAAAATTTGAAGAATCAAGATCAGCATGCAAAAAATAAATGATATTTATTTTTATATTATAGCACATCTTTTTCAGACAAAAACAAAACTATGACAATTTTTGCAAGTTTGCTTCTGGCATGTCAATTCCCATGTGCAAATATCCATGCTCGGTGACCATGCGCCCTCTTGGGGTGCGCACAAGAAAACCAAGTTGAATCAAAAACGGCTCATACACATCTTCAATGGTTTCAATCTCTTCTGATGTTGCAGCTGCTATTGTTGAAATTCCCACTGGTCCACCATTGAATTTTTTGATAATAGTTTCCAAAATGTAGCGATCAGTTGGTTCAAGACCAAGATGATCGACGTCCATCATTTCAAGTGCTTTTCTGGCAATCACACTGTCAATCAGTGGATGATCATTGATTTGAGCAAAATCACGAACTCTTTTGATGATTCTGTTTCCAACACGTGGAGTTTTGCGACTAGAAATTGCAATTTCGCGAGCACCAGTTTCATCTAATTCTATTCCCAAAATTTTTCCGGAGCGATGAATGATGTTTTTCATCTCATCTTCATTGTAAAATTCAAGTCGATGAATCGCACCAAAACGATTGCGCAGCGGATTGGAAAGCGCGCCAAGTCGAGTTGTGGCACCAATCAAAGTGAATTTTGGCAGATCAAGTTGCAATGTTCGCGCTGATGGACCTTTTCCAATAATCACATCCAATTTGTAATCTTCCATAGCAGGATATAAAACTTCTTCAATCAATTTGTTCAATCGATGAATTTCATCAATAAAAAGAACATCACCATCTTGCAAATTGGTCAAAATCGAGCCAAGGTCGCCAACTCTTTCAATGGCAGGACCAGATGTCACCTTGATGTTAACACCCATCTCTTTGGCGATAATATGAGCCAGGGTTGTCTTTCCAAGTCCAGCCGGCCCATACAAAAGCACATGTTCAATTGATTCACCTCTTTTCTTGGCAGCATCAATAAACATCTGCAAATTTTTGCGAATTTTTTGTTGTCCAACATATTCACTCAAGCGCTGTGGACGAAGCGTGTTGTCCAAAATGACATCATCCTCTTGCTCTTCTGAAGTAGTAATCATATTTTAATCATCTAGTGCTTAATTTTTCTAAAACATACTTTTTTCTAACAATTGCCACCGTCTATTGTATTTATCTTATGTTATCTCAAACAAAAAAGATAGTGATATTATTCAAAAATTACATATTTTGAAACAAAAAAAGATTAAGCACGTATTAAAAAATATGAGCAGCCAGCATGCTGGGTTTTTAGCGCAAGAATAAGGATTTTATGACTTTTACTAAACATAAATCTCAAATATCTTGACAAAATTCTAAAGACGTGCTAATCTCAACAATCAAGTGAAAAAGCTCTTAGACAATATTTGTTTTCATTAACCTGTAGACAGTTGGGGACTTCTATCTTTTGTCCTCAATATCGGTTGCTTTTTTGTCCAGACATGGGTATGGCGGTTTCGGCGGCTCTACACCTCGACACTGCAACTTCCCGGCGGGATCAATCTTGCCGGACATGTCTACAGATTAATGAACACAAGTTGCACTTGTTACCGAAAAAAACCTTCAAGCTTAGCGCGAGAAGGTTTTTTATTTTGTCTAATTCTTTGGCAAGGTGTTCCAAAGAAGATCGAATGTCAGCTTTTGCAAGTCAGCAAGTTCTTTTGACTCAATTAAGGTCGCCATTTTTTCCTTCCAAGAAACAATAAGTATTTTGTTGTTATAGATGTTTACCTCAGGAGAAAAGCTCATTTTCTCATCAGGCAAAAAACGTGTATCGCGCATTTCTTCTTGATTAAATGGCACTCTTTCCATTGATAACTTATTTCTTGGAATAATAGCTTTAATAAAAATCTTACTTCCCGCGCGACGTTTGTAATATTCTGGAAAAAAGTTTGGCAAAGCTGCATGCATTGTTTCAGCATTAGCATATGCCAAAATAATTTCCTTAGATGTCAGCGTGTCTTCATAGGCCTCGCGCATCCCCTTTTCACCCTCAAAAAACTGCACTTTTGGTTTGCTTGCACTAAAAATATTCTGCATGGATATTAGTTGTGGCAATAGCTGTGAAACTTTGTTTTTTTGTTTTTCAATTTCTTTTTGTTTTTCTTCTTTTTCCCTCTCAAGGTATTGCAAAAGATTTTTAGGATCAAGTGCATTAAAAAAGGTGCCTGCTCCCTTTTTATACTTACTTACAAGGCCTTTTTGCATCAAAAGTTCACAAATGTCATATACAGTCGTTCTGTTTAGTCTTGTCTTTTTGGCCAAATCGCCAGGCTTTTTCGAGCCAACTTCCAAAAGCGCCAAATAAACTTGGGATTCTTTTTCAGAAAAATTCAGCTCTTTTAACAAGTTTTTTATCATATTTTTTATATTGTTGTGGAAAATATTTCAACATTTTTATTATATCAAACAAGCCACTATTTGTCAATATCTATATTTTAAAAACAATATGCTTCCACATAAATTGACAAAATAATATATACTACGTTGTTAAGATGAATCAGCAAAAACATCCTAACAACATTTAACCACTAACTTCAAATATATGAATAATCTACAAAAGCTTGTTGCAAAATATGAAGATTACAAACTTAGCATCCTAATCAAAGAGATTGAAGATACTGAGAAAGAGAATTTAAGTAAAAGTAAAGAAAAAACAAAATATATAAGCCCTCGTTCACTTTTTCTTGGAACCCAAACGAATACTGAGAAGATATTTATCATTCTTGAACAAAAAGAGTATTCCCCTGTATAATCGGCAAGAAAAAAATCACCTTCTTGCCTCTCCTGTTGAGTTAGTCAAATTTTGATTGATTCATAAGAGAAAAGTTCTTTAAAATTTTTACAACCCATAACGACACGGAGCTCTCACTTAGTGAGGCACGATTACGGAATATGGGGAGAGGGAGAACAAAATGAGTGAAGAGTGTAATTGTGATTGGTGTTTGGGATATTCATCCAGTGACGATTTGTCATTAGCAGCAAAAGAAGTGCGCATAGTTGAAGAGCGTCGCAGGCGGGAAAGCAATATAAGCGACGATGACAGGGTGCGAGTAGGTCGCATCCTTCGAGACTTAGGTATTGTGAGGTAGCTTAAAGGCGGAACGTAAAACGTTCCGCCTCTTTTTTGTTTCAATTTCGTATTTTACTAAAAACTAATAATTATAAACTATTTAACGCTATTCCAAACAATCTCAAACATTGATTTGTATGTCTGCGCAACATCACTGCTTTCAATTACCACAGCCATAGGCTCATCTTTAAAAGAAAAGATGGCCAATTTGTTTCCAAAAATAATATTATCGGTTGGGAAAAGACACTCTTTTGGTGCAAATTTGATCTGATGAATGCCTTGCTCTCTTCTGTTTGTATATTCAATAGATTCCTTGTCTGATTGTAAAAGTTCGCGCACCCTTGTTTGATTTTTGGCAATATCGGCAAAATGTTTTTCTGCTTTTGCCAAAAGCTCTTTTGGAATTGCACCCAATGAGGCAAAGATGTCGATTTCTTTTTCTTTAAATATTTCATCATACAATTTCACTACGCTTTCACCACCTTGATAATATGTCACCTTTGGCTTTTCTTTCTTAGTATTGAACATTGCCATAAGCTCTGGCATATTGGCTTTTATAAGTTGCTGTTTCTCTCTCTGCTCTTCCAAAAGTTGTTCAGGGGAATTGGCAGTATAGAGAACTTTTGCCTTGCGTGGCAAAAGCATTACCAATCCTTTCATGCGAAGTTCTTCCAAGAGCAGATAGGTTGTTGGTCTTTTTGTCCCAGCTTTGACCGAAATTGCAGGAACTGAGCCTTTTCCCATCTGCAAAACAGCCAAGTATACTTTGGCTTGTTTTTCATTGAGTCCTAAATTCATCAGCACTTCTTCGAGTTGCATATTCTTTTCTTTGTCATTCCGGGCTTGACCCGGAATCCAGGCCCGCATTTTCAATTTTTATCTCAACTTAGAACCTGGATTCCCGCCTTCGCGGGAATGACATGATTATTACCTATATTTTCATTATATCTCATATCAAATAAAATGTCAATATTACTGACTACATATTCATATTATACTTTATTATAGCTATATTTTAGCTATTTAATTAGGCACTATAATTGACACTTTTGCTATTTAGCTGTATACTACACTGTTAAGATGAATTAACAAATCTCAATAAAAGTTCTTTCAAAATTTAATCACCTAAACCCAAATGAAAGGAGAGCTACCATGAAAGAATTCTCAACTAGTTGCCTAGATTACATTGCTTTCTTAGCGATTATACCTACAACTGCAATGTCTTTCGTTATTACTGGCGCATTAATTATGGGAGGAAAAAATCACGATACACTCTCATTTATTCAGGCTGTTATTGGAGCAGCTATAGGATGGATTATTTGGTTTATAATTCAGAGGCTTTTTAAAAAATACTACATTCACTGGGATGAAATACTAAAACTTAATAATGGAAGGTGATTAAATTTCAGGCGAGAAAGTTTAACAAAACTTCTCTCGCCTCTCTCATTGAGTTCATACTAAGGGTGAATTCACAGGAGAATAGTTCATTAAAAACTACACAATGGCCGACGGGCCTTAAACGAAAAGGAGATTATCATGCGAAATTATCAAATTAACAATTGTGCTGAATGCAAAAAAACTTTGGAAAAAAATGAGAACGTAAATATCCGTCATGTATACGGAATGCCAGAAGCTATATGTGATTCATGCTGGAATAAAAGAAAAGTTTTACGGTCTTACATTATTTCCGATCTTCCTCAGGAAATTTATCACGAAGAAGATGTATACCTAGGTTACTTCCCTGCAGTCATACTAAGTGAAGTTTGTGAAATAGAAGAATTTCAGGGATTAAACAGTGATGGTAGAATAAAGAGGGATAATAGTGGCTGTTATTTGGACTGTTATTATCCATCGTGCTCAGAAGACATTCAGAGTGATTTATTTGAAGAAATTTGGAAAAATAAAAACACTAAAAGTTGGAAGAAAGAGGTTTGGCATTTTGCGGGAGATTCTTCCTGGAGCATTAATGTTTACAGTCAATATTATTCATCGCAAAATATTAAAATTGCACGGATTTACCAAGAAGCTAATATGGAAGTAATTTTTCCAGAAAGCTTACGACCTTTCATTTGCAGAGAAGCAATTGAAAAAGATATGTTCTTTCGAGACTAGCTTATAAAAAAAATAAAAGGAGGTGATAAAGCAAAGGCGGAACGTAAAACGTTCCGCCTCTTTTTTTATTCTGCTTTTATACAAGATACTTTATACAATATACATTCTACATTTTTCTACACCACCCTCTCCACCTCCTCCAAACTCGTCTCCCCTTCCAAAACTTTCAATAATCCATCTTGCTCCATGGTGATCATGCCATTTTCAACTGCCTTGTCACGAATTTGTGAAGATGATGATCCTTGCGTGATCAATTCTTCAATGTCGCGATCAACCACCAAAACTTCGCTGATTGTTGTGCGTCCTTTATATCCAATATTATTGCATTTTTCGCAACCATTAGGTTCAAAAACTTTTTCTATTGCCGGAACGATGATACCTGATTTTTCTGAAATACTTTCCAAGATTTTTTTCATGCTAGCAACCTCATCTTGATTTAATGCTCTTTCCTTTTTGCAATTACAAAGTTTTCGCACCAATCGCTGAGCCATCAAAGCATTGACCGCTGTGGCCAAATCATCAGAGCGAACACCCATGTTGATCAAGCGCTGAATTGAGCCAGCAGCATCATTTGTGTGCAGTGTAGAGAGAATTGAATGACCAGTCAGCGCTGCCTGAATTGCAATGTTGGCAGTTTCCTCATCACGAATTTCACCAATCATCATGATATCAGGATTTTGACGAAGCAATGCTCGCAAAGCTGTTGAAAAAGAATATCCCTCTTTGTCATTAACAGATGTTTGCAAAATTCCATCCAGCTGATATTCAATCGGGTCTTCAACTGTGATGATCTTTACTTCTGGATTGTTCAAAACTTTAAGTGCACTATACAACGTGGTTGTTTTTCCAGACCCAGTTGGTCCAGTGGTCAAGAAAACTCCATTTGGTTTTTTCGTTTCAGTCAAAATCTTTTCCAAATTTTGTTTCCTGATTCCCAATTTTTCAAGATCAAGCGCAACTGATGATTTGTTGAGAAGTCGCATCACCACCGTTTCCCCATATCCTCCCAAAATTATTGAAACACGAACATCAACTTTTGTGTCAGTGATGTGTTTGTATGGCTTTTCCAGGGCAATTGAAAAACGAGAATCCATCACGCCACCACGCACTTCAGTGGAAAAGCCACTCAAAAACTTGATGCTTCCAAGCAGGCTAGGATATTCATTCAAAGGTATTTCCGCAATTGTTTGCAAGATTCCATCCATGCGATAACGAACTTTCACACTCTTTTCTTCTGGTTCAATGTGAATGTCACCAACATTCAACAGCAAACTGCTGGCAAAGATATATTTAGCACTACTTTTTTGATTTGATTTTTCAATCAATTCCTTGAGATTTTCTCTGGGTGAAATTTTCTCTTCCACAAGCACCATGTCTTCTTCTGAAATATCAATTGAGCGAGACATTGATTGTGCCATCAATTTTTCATAAATCTCTTCCAAAAATTCTGTCTGTCCTGTTGCGCGCCAAACTTCATCCATTGATGTAAGCCCTTCAATGGCTTTCAAAATTCCGTCTTGTGCCATGGTGATCATTCCATCTTCCAAGGCTGTTTGTGCAATTTCTCGTTCTCCACCCATTTCCAAAATCAATTTTTCAATGTTCTCTGAAATTGTCAGCACCTCAAAAATTCCAATGCGCCCCTTGAATCCAAGTCCATGACATTTGTCACAACCAACTGGACGATAAAGTTTTTCAATATTTTTTGGTATTTCAATTTTTGCTTTGGGAGAAATGATGGCAAGAATTTTCTTGATACTATCAGTAGTTTCCTTGGCTGGAACATATTCCTCCATGCAATTTGAGCACAATTTTCGCACCAAGCGTTGTGCAATAAAAGCATTCACAGAAGGAGCAATAATGTTTGGCTTCACTCCAAGTTCAATAAAGCGAGGAATTGAAGCTGGCGCATTGTTGGTGTGCAAAGTTGAAAGCACAAGATGACCCGTAAGGGCAGCGTTCACTGAAATATCAGCTGTTTCCTCATCACGAATTTCACCAACCAAAATAACATCAGGATCTTGACGCACAATCGCGCGAAGACCTTCCGCAAAAGTATAGTTTCGATCTTTGGCAATTTGTGTTTGTGAAATATTTTTCACTTCATATTCAATCGGATCTTCAATTGTGATTATTTTTACACCGGCTGTGTTTAACTTGTTAACAAGTGCATAAAGTGTGGTCGTTTTCCCGCTGCCAGTTGGTCCTGTTGTCAAAATCATACCATGCGGTTTTGCAACTTCTCTTTGCACGCTTTCATAGGCCAAGCCTCGCAATCCCAAATCTTCCACGGAAAGCATAATATCAGCCTGACTCAAAAGCCTCATAACAACTGACTCTCCATGATTTCCTGGAATAATATTTGTTCTCACATTTATCTTACCTTCATCCATCTCAACCGAAAAATGACCATCTTGCGCAATGTCGCGAATGTTGATTTTCATCTTTCCCATCATCTTGATGCGGGACAAAATGAAACGATAGGTTTCGTTTGGAAATTTTCCAACATCCTGCAAAACACCATCGATGCGAAAACGCATTCTGACATCTTCCTCTTGTGGTTCAAAATGAACATCACTGGCCTTCATTTTCACAGCGCCAGCCATGATAATTGAAATGATTTGAGTTGTTGGAATTTCCTGAATTCTTTTTTTCAGATCCAGCATGTTTCCAAAGTCTTTTTCAAATTTTTCCAAATCTTCACCACTCAAAGTGATTTGCATTGCTTCCAGATTTTCCAACATTGGAATTTCAGCATATCTTTTCCAGATTTTTTCCAGAGAAGATTTTGAAATTACATACAAATAAACAACCCAGCCTTTTTCAGACTTGAGCGCTTCAACATATTCGATTGTTTTTTTATTTGTCGGATCAACAACTCCAATTCTGGCTTCCTTACCTGCTTTTTGAAAAACACAAAGACCAAATTCTCTTGATTCTTTTTCGTCAATAACTCTCAAATCATCCGCGGCAACTGGAAAAATATTCAAATCAACATAGGAAAGATTGTTAGCATTGGCAACTTGAGCAGCTTGCTCCTCTTCTGATTGCCCTCGCATGCGCTGCATAATCTTTTCAGATTGTTCGTCTTTTTCGGTAGAATGTATTAATTTTTTATTTGAAATTTTTACCATATACCTCAAGTACTAATTTTTTATTTTTATTTTAGCAAGCATTGTTTCTATAAAAACATTATACCGCAAATCAACCTTCTCGGCAAAACAAAAAACAACCAAGCAATAAGATTGGTTGTCGAAAAACAATATTCACATGAATTAAGATTTATATGACTAGCAATGCTGCTTTTATTTTTTCCACAATGCGTTGTCCCGATTCTTTTGTGTCAGTTGATTGCTCTGAAAATTCGCACATGTCACCCACAATTCGAACTTCCAAAATTTCACTAATTTTTTTCAACTGTTCATTATTGATGCATTTGACCACGCCATGCACTTGCCCAACTTCTTTGTTGTATAGCACCATAAAAATCTTACCAGCAGAGTAATTTTCTTTAATTTTGTCCAAAATAAAAGGCACATCGCTTGGCTTGCTGCGACTTTGCACAAAATCCTCCAAAAAAACAGGTGCCCAGGCCAAAGCAATTTCATCTTCCCAAAAAAGTCTCGCCATCACACGACCCCAAAGTTTCAAAAGATGTAATGGTTGCGTTTTATACAAATATCGAATTATTTTTTGTTGATCAGCGCCTTTTGACATCAGCATTGATGCTATTTGCAATGATTTTGGAGTAGTGTTCTTCTTTTGAAAACTATTTGTTGCATCAATAATCCCAGTCAGCAAACTTTCTGCCATGTTTTCATCCAAGTCTTTTTGATTTATTTTGAAAATCAAATCAGCAACAACTTCTGATGTGCAAGATGCTGTGATGTCAACAATATTTATCTGTCCAAAATTATCATTTGATCCATGATTATCAATGTTCACCACTGGCACTTCATAAAAAATATCAGGATTTTCCTCATACACTTTTCCAAGTGACTCTTTGTCTGGAGATCCAAGCACAATCACCAAGTCATATTTGAACTTCGCAGGAATAAAAGAAAAATCACGAGGATCAATTGATCCTTTTTCTGGCGTAATGAAAATCCGCAATTCCTCATCAACTCTCTCAGTTCGCACATTAGTGATTTTGTTGAATTTTGTGTTAAAAGCCAACACAAAGTCACGCGCACCAGCCAATGAATCAATGATTTCTTCAGGTTTAGTTAAAAACAAAAATCTTTCCAGATATTCCTCGCCGGTGGGAACAACAACTGTCACTTCAATATTATTTTTTTTCAAGAAAAAATAAGTTGCCCAAGCAGCCCCAACAGCATCACCAGAAAAATCTTGCGCCATAAAAACAAGCGCGTGCTTGGAATTTTTCAAGACATTATTAAATTGTTGAGCATAATCCAAACTCATGAAAAAAATCTCATCTAAAAAGTAATTTTTTGCCAATCAACTAAGTAATATAAAGTAACAGTCATTTTGACCTATGTCAACCAAACGCTTGACAATAAGCCACTTTGGGTGTATAATTGCAAGTCAAATTAGTTGTTTTAAATGACAAAAAACCACACCGTGACGCCAAGCGTCCAAAGGAGAAGGTTATGAAAAAGTTCGTTTTGTTGGTTTTTGGATCATTGTTGCTGTCTGGCTGCATGGTTAGGATAATTCCGAATGGATACGTGGACACGGGAGCTGTGTACTACCAGCAACCACAGGTGTATTATCAGCCACCTCCCGTAGTCTATTACTCACCTCCACCAATAGACTATGGTAGGCCCACGGGAGTATGGTTTCCGTGGGGAAACTTCAGAGATGATTGTCGAAAAGATGACCGTCACCGAAGGAGGAGATAAAAAAATATTGAGGCAGTTTGATAAAAATCAAGCTGCCTCCTTTCTTTACTAATTCATCTTTTTGAGCTATGTTTTATCCTATATGGAAAACAATCACATTTCACCATCAGCAGCAACAACGAAAAAACTTGGACAACTTCTTGGCCAAGAACTTTGTGGTGGCGAAATAATTTGCTTGTCTGGGGATCTTGGTGCCGGCAAAACAACCTTCACGCAAGGACTTTTGAGTGGATTGAAAATAAAAGGACCCTACACGAGCCCAACCTTTGCAATTCTCAAGCAGTATAATGTATTAAGTAAAAAGTATAATGCAAAATCCATTATACATGATGTATATCATATTGATGCATATCGCATTACATCAAAAGATTTACTAGAACTTGGCTTTAAGGATTTTGCAAATAAAGAAGATTCCATAGTCATCATTGAATGGCCTGAGAATGTCAAAAAAATAATCCCCACCACCGCACTATGGATTAACTTCGAGTGGCTGAGCGAAAAAGAAAGAAAAATTACACTATCAACAAAAAAAGAGCAGCATGGCAATGTCATTCCGGGCTTGACCCGGAATCCAGAGAGTTTCACTAAAAAATAAAAAACCTGGATTCCCGCCTTCGCGGGAATGACAAAATTTTAAAACAAAAAAAGAGTACCCAACTCTTTTTTTGTTATGCATTTTCTTGATGAACTTTATGAACTTGAAAAACTTGATGAACTTTTTTAATTGACCTCAATATCAATATGTCTGACTTCTGGAATTTCATCTTTAATTTTCTTTTCAACATCGTCTATTCTTGTACCGATCATACGCGGAACCCTGTCTGCATAGTCCACACAAAAGCGCAAAAATTCATCATAATCACCATCAATCTCCTCAAATTCCCTTTTGAGAGCATCTTTGCGATACATCTTTCTCATCAGTGCACTGCCATTTATCTCCACCTCGCACTTTATGTGATATTTTCCAATATCAATAACAACTGATTTAAAATCAATAACTTTTTCAATAGCAGGATCACCCTCCAAGATTTCAATCACTTTTTCTTCGATCTCCTCAGGAATTGATTTGCGCATCAAAAAACCACGATTGATGTTGATAAGGACAATTGCCATCGCCCCCAAAAGAACACCAATAACAATAGAACCCATAGCATCCCAAATAGGATTTCCAGTGTACCTAGATAGCAGAATGCTAAAAAAAGCCACGCTCACACCAAGCACTGCCACTGCATCTTCCAAAAGAACTGCGATCGTGGTGGGATCGCCATAAGAAAAAATGTCTTTCCATTTTCTTTTTTTGTTGTTTGCTCTAAGTTCGCGCAGTGCAATAAAAAAGGTTCCCAATTCAATCACAAAAGATGTAGCCAAAATGAAAAGCGCAATTGATCCAACATGCACATCTTCTTTGTGCAAAAGCCCAACAACTCCATGATAAATCGTTATGCCCGCACCCAAAAAGAAAATACTACAAGCAGAAATAAGTGCCCAAAAAAATCTTTCATTGGAATATCCATAATGAAAATCACCATCCGACGGTCTTTGTGATTTCTTGATTCCCACCATCAAGAGAATTTGATTGAAAACATCAGCCACGCTGTGCACAGCCTCAGAAAAAAGAGCTCCGCTGCCAGTAGAGAAAAAACCAAACCATTTTATGATCATAATAAAAACATTTCCAGCCAAAGCTGCAAAAACAGGCAAGAACCCATGAGAATTTTTTGTATTCATGTTTGCATTATAGCAGCATTTGTCTGCATTGACAAAAAACAAAATATATTATATTCTATTTATTCAATATAAAAATACCATCCCAAAGGAGGATTGTCATGGAAGAAATGGCATGCTTGGCAAAAAGAATCTCATCACAAGAAGAGCTTAATGATGCTTATTGTATGTGCGTAGAGCTATTTAATATTTTTTTTAAAAAAAATACACAAAATAGCGATACAGAGAACACGAATTTATTTGAAGAAGCTTGCGACGCACTCAGAGCAGAATTAAAAAGAAATTATATTGAAAATGATTTCAGCAACGTAGAACTGTGTAAACTTACACATGAAGTACTTAGAATACGATTGCAAAAATTATGACCAAGACGCTTATAGGCTTTCGCGAATCTGCGAAAGCCTCTTTTTTATATATTAAAAAAGCGGATCACAATAATATGTGTCCGCCTTGTTTTGAATCTTCGTTGACCTCCACGATGATTAGTAAAGGAGCGCTCTATTGAGGTTAAGCGCATGAAACCCTGGTCCAGATTTTAGAGTGGTTCAAAAACAACCTTTATCTCTTTAATCTGAAACCATCCGGCATGTGAAAATGTTACCTTCGTATTGTCAGCCGGATCGACAATGCGGTCATTCTTGCAAAAAATAACAGGTTTGCCCTTTGCGAGGTGCAAGAATTCCTGCTGCAAAGGAAGTGGCGCCACAATTGCGATAACATCGGCCACTTCGATGTCATCGAGGATTTCGGTAGCTCTGGTGATAGTCTTATTGATCTGACCAACCTCAACCTCTCCAAAAATCCGCTTCAAGTCAGACAACTGCTCAACAGACAACGGATGACGCGAAAACCAAAGAACTTTTTTCATAACAAACCTCCTTGCTGCCTTTTTCACTGAGTGAAATAAGGACTTACAACAATAGCAACTTACGCTGCCTCGAGAACAGCGCAAATCACTCGAGATGTTTTTTGAAAAACTTTCACTCTGAATTTACATTTTTGAAAAAAATATAAACTCGGAAAAAAGTGGGAATCGTCTTTATTAAGAGATTCCCAATTTATATCGCACTATGTCCGTGGTGATTTTTCACCCAAGATTAATACGATAAATCCTACTGATGCTGTAGCACACAAATACAATGCGACAACAGCAAACAAGAAACTATACTGCTTGAGAGCATAGACTTTCATCATTGCTACACCGAAAATACCAGTGCAGGAAATGAAAGCCACAACAAGCAATGCAAAGATCATTGCGTTTCTGTGTATGGTCATTTTGACCACCTCCCTTATTTTTAATTTTGTTTTTAAAAAAGGATTGACCGCCACCCCAAGGAAATTTCTTTTTGAGATTTCTCTCAGGCAAAAATTAAAAAGCCTAGTATGGAGCTATCTCGTTATTGACTTGAGAGCCGCGCTCCAATCCTTGCTACCATCATTGGTTAGACGTGCATGCAAATAAAAAACATTTGCGCCGTTTGCAATGAGTGGCTCACATAGAAAGTCCATGATCGCACTTGCTGGATGGTCATGATGACCAGTGTCGGTCACAACTCCAACAAGTTTGACACCAGACATTGCCAGGAAAATTGAAAGTGGATATCCGACCATTATTTCTTGGCCGAAAAATTCCATTCCCCTTTCTCCGAGCGTCATCGATTCTGCCGGCATCAGCAGATCAATCAAGGCAACATCGAACGAGTTGTCTTTCAGGATATGCCCACGAAAAACATCCGTATACCCACCAGTGATCACAACCTCGTGCCCAAGTGTTTCCAATTGCTTGCGAGCTGCCTCACGATGCTTCTTTGAGTCATCCACGATCAGAATTTTCATCTCTCATTCCTCCTTTTTCAATAAGATAAATATTAATTTCTTTGTCTTCTGGAGAAAAAGCAATCGCGTGACATTCATCAACGCGCCCAGGAAAACTCCTCGAAAGTGCTTTAGCAGCTAATTTTGCCTGACGTTCGCCAGGAAAAATAAGCATCGCCACAATAACACCTTCTTCGTCCTTGAGCGCACTAAGTGCAAACTCAGGAGAATTTGTCATCACAATCTCAGCATCATCAGTGCTTTCAGTGAGCACATGCCCATAAGCAACAATAATTAGCTTGATCGTTTTTTCCAGCACGTCTTTTTCTCCATATTTCATTTGAAGAAATATTTTCATCTTACACCTCCGTTTTTTTTGATTTTTATTTCCCTCTCAAAACCAACTTTAAAAAAAATTAATTTTGAGAGAGAGGCAAGAAATTTTTCTTACCCTTATATCAACAGTTCATTTGAACTGAAAAATTCGCGGGCAGATGAGAGTGTGCAACTCTCTTTTGAACTTAGCATTCTCGATGGACATAGTGTCGATCAATAAGTGCGTGCGTTCTAAGTAGTCTGTCATCTACTTATTATGAATTGGAGTCTTAAACCCCTTCCATCTTAAGATGAGGGCGCATCATAAGTAGCCCTGCATGATTGAAAAGCGCGCTAGTCAACCAGCCCGATGTGCACATTCACCAGGACTCGATACTAAAAATAAAATTACTCCGCCAATAAACAGCGACAAAGATTCCCTATTGAAATCACGCAATTTAACTTTTAGCTTTTAAAATTACAAGGATGTCTTTCACCCTTATCCCTTCCTGTTTAATTTCGCCACCAAGACGAAATTAGCAAACCAGGATTCCATCTCTCGGGATCAAGAACAAATTAAACACTATCTTAATTTTTTATTCACTTCACTCAAGCCTCACCACCCATTAATAGTTATGTTCGCAACAAGAGCGAAAATTCCGGGTCGCACGGAAATCATAAAAATCTTTAGATGTTAAGTTTCCATGAGCGTTCGCACAATTCCTTGTGCAAGGGGAGTGAATGTTCTCCCTTATCCCTTCCTATCCATCCAAATATTTTTTAAAAAAGCACAATTGCTTTTAGAAAATTTATTTGGTTATAGGAAAAATCACCCGGGATCAGGACTCTGACTTAGCCTAGCAATGCTTCGGCATTTTGCGGTAAGCGTCTTATTGGAACAACCCAAAAGCGCTCCCACCTTGTATCACTACCCTCAATATGTTTTTCAGCATTTTCTTTACTGATAAATGCATCATGAGCATACCAAGAACTTCCACCATAACTATCCCTTCCATTGTAATAGTAGCCATTCAAAAAAATAATGACATACATAATCTCGGGAATCATTTGTCCATCAAAATCAAGCACAGCAACCGACTGACTAAATTGCCAACTAGGCCAATTTTTTTTGTCATCAGCGCTATCAGGATCTAGAAAACCACACACGCTAATGCGTGGACAGTATTCCTTTTCCTTGTTCCAGTCGATTTGGTAATCGATCCGTCCATTGCGACTAAGTGACATAAAAACTGTTACCCTCTTCTTTGATTCTGCCATGGTGACACCTCCGGTTTTTTGTTTCCCTCTCAAAACCAACTTTTTGAAAAAATTAATTTTGAGAGAGAGACGCAGAAAGAGAAGTGTTGTCTCCCCTACGACATTTGTCACGTTTTGACGCGCTGGACTTACACAAGATTGTGTCGTTCGCGCAACTTGAGACTGACATCACATTGGTTATTCGTTTTCACCAAGTGGCTCAAGATTATTCCAGGATTATTTTTCGTCGCCTTTGACCTGGGCGCGACTAGCCACGAATGTGCTATCGGCTCGCAGAAACTTTCAGTTTCAGTTTGAACTTATTCAGTTCAGACTTAACTTCCGGTTTTGCGAAATCCGACAGAAACACACGAAGAGACTGAATCTCAGCGTTCCGCTTTTCAGCTTCACGCTTTGAACCATCGATTCCGAAAAATCGAAGTGTCTTTCCTTGTGTCCGCATTTCTCTTTCCAGAGATTTGCGGCATCCGCTGCATACAAGTGGTGCTGACCAAAGCTTGGTCACCTTGTCTCTTTTCAGAGCCAATGTGAACTTTGGCAGTCCCTTGCAGCCTGGCAGGATGTTGCAGGAATCGGTCATGCTATCACCTCCTTTCTTGGACCTGGTTAGGGTGAACTTCAACAGTCGATATGGGTTCGGAATCTTCTTCCTCATCCCACACGAACACGGACGTTATGAAATAATACTGTGGTTTTTCTTCGAAATTCAGTCCCACGCGTACTATCCATATCAGATCTTCAAATTCCTCGCATCCTTCACCAGCATAAAGCTCTGGTGTACTCAGAATGAAAAATGGTCCACTTATGCGACCAGCATCATCAAATACATAGACTTCCGATCCAAGTGGATACTTGTGCGTGAAGTCAACATATTGATTCTGCATTTCCAGGCTCAAAAGTTGAAACTGGTGATCTTCCATTGGAATCACATGATTCATGGCATCCTCCTTGGATGGTTTGAAATTTTTCTCATAGAAAATCATTACCCAATGTAACAATCTTCATAAGAGAGGCGAAAGATTCTTCGCCAAGATTGATCAGTTCTGTTGACAGGTTGATCAAACCCCGCTTGCCACCTTTCGGCGCAGCAGATGAAGGAGTAGTTACTTTCCCTGCTTAGCTGCATTTGCAGCTTCGCGCGAAAAGTATACTACGCCATTAACGACGTAATAACTCATGCGGTCACCTCCGTTTTTTATGAAATCCCTCATATATACCAACTTTAAATCAAAACGAGCATATATGAGGGAAAAATTGTTAAAGTCCAGTCGTGAGTGAACAGCGAATCAAAAACCATAGAAGTGCACAAGGCACAACTTGGGAAAAAATAGTCAAAAAAAACCTTTGCTTATATACAGATCTTTTTTACTCAGATATGTGGCCAATATATATATGTGCCAATATGGTAATGAAATCTGAAAGCGCTCCAAGATGCCGACTGTGCTTTGTTTCTCCATATTCTGTGATATTCTCCTTCAAAGCTGCGCACATCTCAGTACTCTTAACTACCTATCTTTTTGAGGAACTCGCTGTCCGCTTTTCTTAGCATGACTCCGTAGTATAGCGCATGATAAACGTTTTGTCAAGTGTCTTTGACAAAATAAAGTAAATTACTTTATTTCAGCTCTAATTAAAGCCTTTTAATCTTAACATTTTGATATATTTTACTAACATATTTCAGCAGAAAAGACTCATAATTTTGTGAAAAAATAGTGTTTAAGCTATAAAACAGTTTTAATTTGAATATAAGCCAATAAAAAGGCACTCCTTATATAGCAATGAAAAAATAAGTTTATATCTATTGACAAATTTCCCACAATCTGCTAGACTGTTTTGTAACGTTAGTTATTTGAAAAAAGTATTTTGGGTTTTGAAGTTAACCCCTAACCGCCAGTACGGACCCACGAAAGGGGGTGAGATCATGGACGATTAACTTTCCTCATTAAAAGCAATTTATTTGTGAGAGGAAAAAATCGTTCAATGAGAAGTACAAGAAAAAATAAAAAGGAGGAAAGGATCATGAATGACTAGACTAGTGAAGATTATTATTGTATTTGCAAGGCTCGAACTCAACGACACATAATGTGAGTCGTGCCAAAAAATTTCTACTCAGACAAAAGCCCCGAACGAAATCGTTCGGGGCTCATTTTTTTATAAAAGCATATTTTATTGATATTTTTCAGCGCCCTCCCATGCAAGCTTCATTATTGCCTGAAGTGAGTTTGCAATTTCAACATCCTCAATGACAATTCCAGCTAACCTGTCCTTCAGAGAAGCAATTCTCAATTTATTATCATAAATAGCTATATCTATACTGATTGGAAATTTATCAAATGGAACCTTTCTTCTTTCTCCATCTGGCGTATTTTCAAGTTTTCCATTTTTATAAGTATATATTACCTGCGTTGTTATCTTATTATTAATCCTTCTTGCGCGTGCTCTTTCGCGATCCCTTGGAGTAAAAACCGAATTTACTTCATCAACTGAATAAGCCATGTAAACTTTTCCTTTTGCACTTTTTGTAAACTCCTCAACTGTTGCTAAAATTCCCTCTTTTCCCTCATAATATTTCACAACAGGCTTATCAGCGTTTTTATTGTTCAAGCTTTGCAATTGTGGCAACAATTTTTTCAAATTTTCCTTCTTTTTTTCAATACTTTCTTTTTCTTGTTCCAAAATTTCCAGCAAACGCTCCGGATCAGCAGCAATGAAATATTGCTTTTTGCCTTTATAAAAACTTGAAACCAAACCTCTTTGCATCAAAGCATCAATAATAAAATATGCTGTGGCCCGATTCACCGCTGCTTTTTGCGCAACCTGTTGAACAGTTGATTGTCCCAATTCAAGTGTGGCCAAATATATTTTGGCCTCTTTTTCATTGATTCCAATATTAATAAGCTCTTGTTCTAGCATATTTTTTCTATTTAAGTTTAAAAAGTGTCAACCTCTTTAAACATTTTAGCACGTTTTTAAGAAAAAATCAAATATTTTTCTTCTTCAATCTTATAAATCGGTAATTTTTCTTTATAGTTATCCAGTTGCTCAAAAACCTCGCCATATTCATCTAAATAATGACAGATAAGCTTTATTGGCAAAATTCCAACACCTTCCCTGATTTCATTGAATGTGTTTGCATAATAATATCTGGAAAGAATGTTGGCACCCGCGCTGATTCCAACAACAACCTTGCCATCAATGAGCTCAGAAAAATTTTCCAAATTTTGAAGTGTTTCTTTGAGGCAGCCTCTTCTGCCACCATTAACAAAAACAACATCAGCATTTTTTATTTGCTCAACCAATTCCTCCTTTTCCAGAACTGCCATTTTTATCTCCAGATCTTTTTTTGTTGCAAGGTTCAAAAAAATTGCTTGATCTTCATCGAATGAATCTTCCCATCTGTCCTCGAGCCTCGCGAAATAGACGCACAAAATCTTGACTGTTTCTGAACTTACGCTGTTTATAATTTCATGAAAAAACTTTTCATTGTCATCACTTTTTTTGCTTGAATTTCCCCCTTGCAAAATAAATTTTGTTTTCATGTTTTTCAAGATAATATAACAAATTATTATTTCTCAATAAAAAATTCTCAACCTCCTTTTCATCTCTTAAGAAATAAACTTATCCTTTTTTAAATGCTTCTTATTGTACCAACAACTTCATCAAAGCTGGAAACAATTTTAAATGGACTACCCTTTTCTAGCCTATCTCTTTCATGGAAACCAAAATCAACAGCAATGGTTTTGACACCAACCTTATTGCCCTCCAAGATATCACCCAGTGTATCTGTGACAAAAACGCAATCATTCACATTCAAATTATATTTCTCAAACAAAAGCTTAAATTTTTCAACCTTCGATCGATGAGTTTCTGCACCCAACACCTCCTTAAAAATATGAGTGAAATTATTATTTTGAAAATATGTGTTCAGTGTTTCTTCCCAATTAGAAGAAACGACAAACAAAATATGGTCCTTAGATAGTTGTTCTAAATTATTTTTAATGTTTTCATCTATTTTCAAATATTTAAATGCTTCTTTTTGTAACTCATAAAATTTATCAATTTGGGTTTTTGCTTTTTCCTCATCAACCACAACTCTTTCAAAAATATTTCCACTAAAAAAATCCCTATGTTGCTCTCGAGTCAAATCTCCACCTGAAGACTCACGGTCGATTTGATATGCCATTTCATATGTGTCATGAATCACTCCATCAAAATCAAAAATAATTGCTTTCATGATCATTATTTTGAATAACTTAATCTTTCCATTTCTAATATATTCTTTCTTTGCTGAAATTCTTGTATTTTTTGTTTATTTTCATCACTCAAACTTTTCTCCTCAAGTAATGATTCGATATAATCTGAAATAAATTCAAGCTCACTATCGATATTTTCAAGCCGTTCTACTGATTCCTTCTTGCGATTCACATCCATCGCATGAATAAAATACTGTTGCCATCGTTGCGTTTCTCGTTGCTCAATGTCATTACAAATAATTTCACCATCAATAATAAGCATCTCATTTTCAAGAGATTCAACCTCATACAATAAGGCACTTTGTTTGTCACCTTGCTCAAGAGCAATCTTTTTCCACTCTTCATATTGTTCTTTCGTTTCTTGCAGAGAGATAATCCCTTTTTGTATCTGATCAATTTCTCGTTGCTCTTTTTTCTCTTTTAGTTCTAGACCCTTGCTGATTCCCACGACATTTGGTTTTTCAAATTGATTTTTCATATTTTTAACTATTAATATTTTACATGCATCAATCTTAACAAAATAAAACAATGCCTGCAATTTTTTATTATTTGCTTTTAAAAAGTAGTCTTACATAGTTAAATGGCCACCGCAAGTTTGCGATGGCCATTTTTTAGATAATCTCAAATATGCATTCATATTTGAGGTGCTCAGGAACGTCATGTCGCTTAAGGATTACCCCAAACATACGACTAATCATAAACAAAAAATGAAATACTTCTGACAAATCACGCACCGGAAGAATCATCTTATTATCCCCGTGCGGCCAATGCTGAATGCAACTATCTGTTTGCCATAAAATCAGATAATCTCCACCAAGCTTCTCGACCAGCAAAATTTGTCCCCTTTTCATTTGAAACTTTTCTTTTTTCATAACTTCCTCCTTTTTTAAAATACGAGAGCATTTTTCTCCTATGAAACCACCACAATGATGAACTCGATAAGAGAGGCAATAGAAATAGATTCATTTCCCTTGCTCAAGAAATTTCTCAACCTAGCTTTAAAATATCAGCATCATCAGGTACATAAGCAGGCTCTCCGGTCGTTGTGATTGCGGTATATGGTTTATTTCTGCCACACACCACAATTAAGCATGCCGCCTTTTCATTGTCTGACTTAGATGACTCGTTCATTTGAGTTAAGGAATTGTAGCAGGTTACTGGCTTTTGCAATTTTATATAACACGAAATTCCATATCTCATTTCTCCATCTGCAATTGCACATTCATAAATAAACTTATCCCCTGGTTTCAAATTTTTAAATAACATAGCAGCTCTCCTTTTTGTTTTTATTGCATTTGTTAACTCATGTTAACGGTCAATAATAACACCTATTTTAAATATTGTCAATAATAAACGTCAAGTATCACAGCAATATAAAAAGTATAATAATAATATATTGCCTAAATTAAGCATAATATTGACAAAAAAGCTGATTATGCTATACTGATAATGTTGACGATAAACATCGACATATATGGAAATAAAGCAAATATTGGAACAACTTGGACTTTCCGGCAAAAAAGCTGATGTATATTTGGCTGCTTTGGAATTAGGAAGTTCAACCGCAATTGAAATTTCAAAAAAGGCCGGAATCAAAAGAACCACCTGCTATGACATCATTCAAGATTTGATTAACTATGGATTGATTTCGCAAACCCACAAGGGCAAAAAACATTTGTTCGTAGGAGAAGATCCGGAAAAAATTCAAAGGAATCTCAAAAACAAAGAAAGATTGTTTTCTGAAATCCTTCCCCAACTGCAATCTATTCACAATGCAAACGACTCAAAACCAAAAATCAGATTCTATGAAGGCAAAGAAGGGATCAAGGAGGTTTATGCTGACACACTGAAATATGGCGGAGAAATCTTGGGCTTTGCATCATATGATGTGATTGGAATTCTTGGAAAAACTTGGGCTGATGAATATTTGCAAAAGCGCATCAGAGCTGGAATATATGCCAAGGGAATAATTCCTGGCAGTGAACTGATGATGAAAGAATTTATTTCCAAAGATCAAGAGCAACGACGCTCAACCAAAGTCATTGATACTAAAAAATATCCATTCACGATTGAAATAAATGTTTATGGTCACAATCGTGTGGCTCTCATGTCAGCCAAGGAAGAAATGGGCCTCATTATTGAAGGAACAGAAATTCATAGCACCATGAAACTTATTTTTCAATTGATTTGGGATTTATTACCAGAGATTAAGGTGAAATAAAAAACAGGAATTAAGCACTGCAGTTGTATTATTTATCCAAAGCTATATACTAAATTACATGAAAAATACTAAGAAAAAACTGATCCTCATCGATGGAAATGCCATCATTCATCGGGCATATCATGCGCTTCCACCGTTTACCACCAAAAAGGGAGAATTGGTCAATGCGGTCTATGGTTTTGCTTCAACGCTGCTCAGCGTGATTGCTGAATTTTCACCGGACTATGTCGTGGCATCTTTCGACTTGGCTGGCAAAACTTTTCGTCATGAAAAATTCGAGGAATATAAGGCAACGCGAGTCAAAGGTGACGATGAGCTCTATGCTCAAATCCCCCGCGTGAAAGAAGTGGTCACAGCTTTCAACATTCCAATTTTTGAGGTGGCTGGGTTTGAAGCTGACGATGTGATTGGAACAATTGCCACTCAAGTCAAAAAACTTGGTGAGGAAATTGAAACCATCATTGTCACTGGTGATATGGACACCCTGCAGCTTGTGAATGACTCAACAAGCGTCTACACCATGCGCAGAGGTCTTTCTGATTCAATCATGTATGACAGCGAAAAAGTTTTTGCGCGCTATGGACTTTCGCCTGATCAGATTATTGACTACAAGGCACTGCGAGGAGATCCATCTGACAACATTCCAGGAGTCAAAGGAATTGGAGAAAAAACAGCTGTGACCTTGCTTCAAAAATATCTCACACTTGATGGTGTCTATGAAAATATTGAGGAAATTAAAGGTGCCGTGAAGGACAAATTGGTTCGTGACAAAGCTCAAGCCTATCTCAGCAAGGATTTGGCGACCATTGCACTTGATGCTCCAGTTGAACTTGAGTTGGAAAAAGCAGTGCTCAAAGATTTTGATCGCGACACAATTGTGAAACTTTTTTCTGAACTCAATTTTTTCAGTCTCATCAAGAGACTGCCTGGCTCAAATGAGCAAATTGATTCTTCAGAAAAAAAAGAAGTTGCTGGAGTGAAAGATTTCAAATATACCATTGCGGATGAAAAAAATTCAACTGAATTGATTGCTGAATTTGAAAATGCAACTGAAATCTCAATTGCAACAGAAGAAAGCGAAGAAAAATTGAGTGGAGTTGCAATTTCCTGGAAGATTGGTCGCGCTGCTTTTTTTCCAGTTTCAGCAAATTCTTTTGGTGAGATAAAAAGAATCTTGGAAAATGCTGAAATCAAAAAAATTGGTCACGATTTGAAAACAATTTTCAAGCAACTTCATACTGCAGGAATAAAACTTAATCTTGGAGATTTTTCCGCCAAAGGCGCCGTGTCCGCCTCTGGCGTGAGACCAGCCTCTGGCTGGGACACCATGATTGCTGCCTATGTTTTGAGTCCTGGAGAAAAAATTGATTTTGAAAAAATGATTTTTTCAGAGCTTGGAGAAGAAATTGTTTTTGAAAAAAAATCCAAAGGACAACTCTCCTTGGTTGCAGATCCAGAAGATGAAAAACTTGCTTTGAATTTGGTTTGCCAAAAAGCTGACTATACCCTGAAATTGAAACTTGCCTTGGAAAAAAGAATTTCAGAAATTAGCGCCGAGCAAAAACAAGCAAATCTCACTGATGGGACACTGCAAACTCTTTTTGCCCAAATGGAAATGCCCATGGTAGAAATTTTGGCCAAAATGGAACTGACTGGCATTGAACTCAACACCGTTATTTTCAAGGGAATCTCTGAAAAAATCACAACAACATTAAAAAACTTGGAAATATCAATTCACCAAATGGCCGGCAAAGATTTCAACATCAATTCACCTTCGCAGCTTTCAGAGATTTTGTTTGTAACCATAGGCTTGTCAACAGCTGACATCAAAAAAACCAAGAAAGGACTTTCAACTGCGGCAGCAGAACTTGCAAAACTTCGCGACTCTCACAAAATCATCGCAAAAATCGAAGAATATCGCGAGCTTTTCAAATTAAAAACAACTTATTTGGATGCAATTCCAAAACTTGTCGATTCCAATTCTCGCATTCACACAACATTCAATCAAGCTGTGGCATCAACTGGCAGACTTTCTTCAACAGAACCGAATTTGCAAAACATTCCTATCAAAACTGAATTGGGACAATTTCTCAGAACTGCATTTGTTGCCAAAGAAGGATACAAGTTGGTCAGTGCTGACTATTCCCAAATTGATTTACGCTGTGTGGCACATGTTTCCGGTGACAAGAAACTCATTGAAGCCTTTCATCGCGGCGATGACATTCACAAAATCACAGCGGCTCAAATAAATGGAGTCACAATCTCACAGGTCACTGAAAAAATGCGTTCAAGCGCCAAGGCTCTTAATTTTGGAATTATTTATGGCATGAGCTCTTTTGGATTTTCACAGTCAGCTGGAATTTCCAGACAGGATGCTCAAAAATTCATTGATGCTTACATGGAAAAATTTTCAGGTGTGGCCAATTACATGAAAGAAACTCGCGAATTTGCGCGCACTAATGGATATGTAGAAACATTGCTTGGCAGGAGAAGAAATCTTCATGAAATCAACTCACCGAACTTTCAGGTGGCTGCTGGTGCAGAGCGCATGGCGATCAACATGCCTATTCAAGGCCTTGCAGCCGACATCATGAAGCTTGCCATGATTGCGACACAGAAAACTTTTTCTGATGACGACGATGTGCGCATGATTTTGCAAGTACATGATGAAATTATTCTTGAAGTAAAAAATGAAAAAGCTGACATGGCTGCAAAAAAATTGAAAGAGGCTATGGAACAAGTTCACCCTCTTGCTGTGCCACTTATTGTAGATGTTAAAATTGGAGATAATTGGGGAGAAATCTAGAGAGTGAAAAACTCAAAGTGTAAAACGCAAAACACTCCCACTTTTTACACTAAATTATTATTTTTAGCTTTTAGCTTAAAACTTTCCTATGCCTGAATTGCCTGAAGTTCAAACTGTCGTAAACGATTTACAAATAATTCTGGGTGACACCATCATCTCTTTTTGGAGTGACTTTGAAAAGGCCATAAAATCAAAAGATTTTGAAAAAAATATTCTGGGCAAAAAAATAATAGACATAAAAAGAATCAGCAAAAATATTGTTCTTGAACTTGAAAATAACAGTCACCTCATGATTCACCTGAAGATGACGGGGAAAATTCTCACTAACAAAAATTTCAAACCAGCAAGAACGTCAGAAAAGCACCTGCACCATGTTTTTTATTTGAAAAAAAATGGCGTGCTTGAATTTCATGACATACGCAAATTTGCAACACTAGAACTACTCACCAACGAAAAACTGCTAGAAATAGTGGCCAGCAAAGGAATGGACCCATTTTCTGCTGATTTTGATTTGGCAAATTTTGAAAAAATTGTAGCCAGCAGAAAAAACAAAAATGTCAAAAGCCTGCTCATGGATCAAAAGGCTATTTCCGGCATTGGCAATATTTATGCTAGTGAAATTCCCTTTTCTGCAAAAATTAACCCGCTGCGAAAAAATAGCACTCTAACCAAAAAAGAAATTGCGGCTCTGTACAATTCAACCATCAAGATTCTGACCAAAGCGATCTTGCTTCGTGGCACATCGATTAGTGATTATCGCGATGCAAATGGCAAAAGAGGCAGCTTTCAAAATGAATTAATGGTTTATGGAAAAGTTGGCGACAAATGCAAAAAATGTGATACAATAATTCAAAAGGCTATTGTTGAACAAAGAAGCACTTTTTATTGTCCAACTTGTCAACACTAAAATTGTTAAATGAAAAAATTGCTAAATCCCTAGATTTTTCTATGTTTTAACAATTTAACAGCTTAACAATGTAAAAAAAATCAAATGAACAGAAAACAAATAGGTCTGATTGTTCTTGCATCTGCCATAATCGTTGGCATTGGTTTCTACCTAACAAGAGGCAAGAAAAATGTAACAGTAAAACAAATTCAGGTTAATGGAACACCAGAAAGCACAGTGCCCGCTAATGCTGAAAATGTTAGTCCAATCTCCGGAATTGCTTGCGACAATTGGAACAAGCGCACTTTCTCCGTGATGCAACCAGCAGATGTTGCTGCAAGACCATTGGCAGGACTTTCTCAGTCAGACATGACTTTTGAAATGGTTGCAGTATATGGCAGCATCACACGTTTGATGGGCGTGTATGGCTGCACATTACCAGAGGAAGTTGGTTCTCTTCGCAGTGCTCGTCATGATTTTGTGCACCTTGCAAAAAGTCTTGATTCAATTTATGTTCACTGGGGACGAGCCGACATTGAACAATTCAAAGAAGTTCTTAACAGTGGAATTATTGATGACATGAATTGCAATGATGATGCTGGAAAATCTTCTGGCAAATATTGTTTCAGAAAAACAGCCGAGGGAAACATGCGTGGAGTTGACACTGGTTATGCAAAATTTGCCAGCCTTATTGATGGAGCAAAAGCTTTTGGCTATAAACTAGATAGTAACAAGTTTTTAGGATACCCTCATCAAGCGGACGCAGCTATTGATCAGCGCCCAACAGGAGGACATCTTCGCGTGGCCTATGCCAAGCCATTTGATGTTGAATATGACTATGACAAAGCTAGCAACTCATATTTTCGAACATGGGGTGGAACAGCAGACACTGACAGAAACAACAAGCAACGCATCGCACCAAAAAACATTGTTGTCATGATTGCAGATGCTGCTCCAATCAAAGTTGGAGAACAATATGCAAACGTTCAAATTGGTGATCCATGGTTTGATGAAAAAGATTCTGGTAGCGCTTTTTATTACCTAAATGGACAACAATACAAAGGTACCTGGAAAAAAGACAGAACAAAAATTGATAGCAAGCTTTTGTTTTTAGATGAAACTGGGCAAGAAATAAAATTCGTTCCTGGACAAATATGGGTTGAAATTATTGATCCAGGTCAAGCTCTTCGCTGGACACCAAGTGCATAATCTAGATTGAAAATATGTATATTTTTCTTTATGGTGCTGACAATTTTCGCTCATTAGAAAAACTCAGCACCATCAAAAATGAATATTTGCAAAAGAATAGCTCAGGCACAGACCTGAGCATTCTTGATTATGGAGATGGTGCCTCCTCAGAATCATTTGCAACTGCAATCTCTGCGCAAGGACTGTTCTCAACCAAACAGCTAATCATAGCAAAGGGTTGCATGCTAAATGGCTCATTGGAAACGCAAAAACAAATACTCACGCTGCTCAAGTCAAACACTGACCTAGAAAAAAACCCAGATACTATTGTCATTTTTTATGAAAATAATACTCCCAAAAAAAATGGAGCACTTTATAAGTTTCTATTCAAAACTGCAAAAAAACAAGAATTCACACCATTAGAAGGATCTACACTATCAACATGGGTAATGGAAACCACAACAAAACTTTCCAGTGATATCTCGTTTTCAAGAAGCGCACTAAACATGCTCACAGCTGCCACCGGTAATGATCTCTCACTGCTGAGTAATGAAATCATCAAATTAGTCAATTACAAGAATATAGGAGAAATAACAGATGAAGACATTGTGCTTTTGGTTAAATCAAAAATCGATTCAACTATGTTTGAAACCATTGAAGCTTTGACGAGCGGCAACAAAGCCAGAGCCATAACGCTCTTTCATCAGCAACTAGCAAAAGGAGAAGACATTTTTTATATCCTCTCCATGTATACATATCAAATTCGCACCCTACTCAAAATTGGAGACTTTTATTGGCAAGGTATAACAAATGCGCCCCAAATAGCGCAATCATCTGGTCTGCACCCCTATGTTGTGCAAAAATCACTTGGTCAAATCAGAAATCTTTCACAAGAGAAAACAAAAAAAATGCTACGCGATCTGGCTGAAATAGACCTGCAATCCAAAACAACAAAATTTGATCCAGTTCTAGCTATCGACACCTTCATTGTTTCAATCTAAAAAGCCCACAAAAAAAACCAACAAAGTACTTTGTTGGTTTTTAATAAGCTTTGAAACTATTTTTTCAATGCAAGCTTTTTAACTGCAGCATTCAATCTTGATTTCTTTCTGGCAGCAGTATTTTTCTTAATAACTTTCTTTTGAGCAGCTTTGTCTAGGGCCTTGATAGCTCTTTTAAGCAATTCTTGTGCTTCAGCTACTTTTCCGGCTGCAACATTTTCCTTTGTCTCCTTGATAGCATTTCGGAAAGTTCCTTTCACTATTTTATTGCGAACTGTCTTGCGATCAGTAACTCGCATGTATTTTTTTGCAGATTTTTTGATTGGCACGTCAGTATTTGTGATTTCACTTTCTCCTGAGAGCATTAGGAAAAGGCAAATTCAATAAAATTAATTGTTTATACTTATTTACTTCTATATATTATTAACACGCTTTAAGTCTTTTGACAAGAGTCTTATTGACTCATTGCCAAATCAACAATTTCCTCGCCACCCAATTCTCTGTTGACCCTTGCAACTATTTGTCCTCTTCTAAGCCAAATTTCGCTTGCCCAGGTTGAACTTGAAGCCTTAATAAAAATCTTTTTTTCTTTGAAAAACACTGGTGTTATGTTCTCAATACCCTGTTTTCCATACTCTTCCTTTATTATGAGTTGAAAAACATAAAAAACACTTTGCTGATCAATAATGGTGCGCTTAACCAAGCTTTTCTTGTTTATAAAAGATCCTAATGTTTGCATGATATGAAAACAGGTTAGTTTTTAATTGGCATGATGATGTAGGTATAATTCAAAAGTTCCTCCCTTTTCTCTCCTTGCACCATGCGCAAAACAGCTGGTGAAGAACCTGAGTTCATCAACAAGACCAAATGTTGTGTTGAAATTGCAGTAAGACCATCAGCCATATAGCGAGGATTGAAAAGCGCCTCTTGAGATGGACCTTCAATATCTGCGCTTAAAATAGTTTTGTTTTCACCAACCTCTTCAGCCTTGGATTGAACAAAAACTTCCTTGGTTTCACCACTAACAATAAATTTAACCTCGCCAGATTTGCTATGTGTAAAAATTCCAGCAATTTTAACCGCACGCAAAACATCATCCTTGGAAAGAAAGACCTTAGTAGTAAATTCCTGAGGAATTATTTGTTGATATGGTGGATATTTACCATTAATCAAGCGTGAAACAATTCTAACATTATCAATTTGGAAAAAGATTTGACTTTCCTCGATGCCAATTTTAATTTCTTGTGTTTCTGGATTTATGACACGAAAAACTTCTGAAATTGTGTTTAGTGGTACAATCACAGATTGTGTTTTTTCAACAAACAAGTCATAGGCCTGCGAATTGTCTCTTATAAGAGTCACAACAGCCTCTGCCAAACGAAAACTGTCAGTTGCTGCCAAGCGCACTTCTAATTTGTTTAGCACAAAGTTAAGACCTGTAAGTTCTGGTCTGGTGCTATCAAGAGAAACACAAATTGCCAAGCGCGGAATTGCCTCTTTCATTTCCTGAGCTGGCAAAGAAAACAAGAACTCGCCTTCCATTTCGGGAATAATTGGAAAATCAGTTGCTTGCAATCCATTTATTTGAGCCTTTGATGATCCGCTTTCAATATAAAGTGTTTGCCCAATGACACTAAGCGAAACAGTTCCAACATTAGGCAAATTGTTCACAAAATTACTAAGCAAACGAGCAGGAACAGTTATTCTTCCTTCTTCTTCTATCTTGGCTCCTATTTTCAAAAAAACTCCAATTTCAAGATTTGTTGCTGAGATTTTCAGCATTCCATTGTCTGTTTCAAGTAAAATATTTTCCAAAATTGGCAAAGTTATTTGTTTTCCAACAACTCTTTCGGTGCTATAAATAGCCTTTTTAAAGTTTTCCTGTGTACATGTTAATTTCATAAATATAATTGGCTAAAGGTTTTCTTAGTTAAGGTTTGACAACATCCTTGTCCCGATTAAACATTCTTACACTGCATAGATGCGTTCTCGCAAAATTGCAACATCTTCTCTGACTTTTTCATCTGTCTCTATTTCCCTATTAATTTTCTCATATGCATGCAGTGCTGTTGTGTGGTCCCTGCCACCAAATTGAGTGCCAATGCTTGGATAAGAAACGTTGAGCTCGCTGCGCATCAAATACATTGCAATATGACGCGCATAGGCTATTTCCTTTTTTCGTCCTTTTTCAATTAATTCTTTAGTAGAAATATTAAAATATTGCGAAATAGCTTCAATCACATTTTGTGGCTGCACTCCCTTCTTTTTTCCACTTGAAATTATCTCAGAAAGCGCTCCTTGAACAAATTTCAGCGTTGGCAATTTTTTGTTAAACTCGCAGGCAGCTATGATGCGATTCAAAGCGCCTTCCAATTCGCGAATATTATTTTTTACATTCTCAGCAATAAATCTGATCGCCTCCTCGTCCATGTAGAAATTATTTTCCACTGACTTTGTTTTCAAAATTGCAATTCTTGTTTCTATGTCAGGCTTTCCAATATCTGCAATCATGCCGCCTTCAAAGCGCGATCTCAAGCGATCCTCCAGGGTTGCAATTGCTTTTGGAGGGCGATCTGAGCTTATTACTATCTGCTTATTGATTTGATATAGGGCATTAAAAATATGAAAAAATTCATTTTGTGTTTTTTCTTTTCCTGCCAAAAACTGAACATCATCAATAATCAACAAGTCTATAGCCTGATATGCTGATTTAAAGTCATTTACCGTCTGATTTCGGATAGAATCAATAAGCTCATTAGCAAAACGCTCAGAGGTGATGTATTTAATCCTTCTGGTTGGGTCATTTGCTAGCACCTCATTGCCAATTGACTGCAGCAAATGGGTTTTTCCAAGGCCAACACCACCATAAATAAAAAGTGGATTATATATTTTTCCTAGATTCTGAGAAACGGCATAGCAAGCAGCTCTAGCCAGCTCATTGTTTTCGCCAATAATAAAATTTTCAAAAGTATATCGTGCATTGATATTATTTTCAAAAGCAGCACTTGCATGCTGTGGGCTAACATTGTGCTGAACTTGCTGCACTGAGTTATTTGCCCCCTGATATGCTTGCGGTGAGGATTGATTTTCCTGATTAAAATTAGGCTGATTAACCTTTTTAATCTCATTTAAAGGCGCTTGTTCATTACTATAAATAACACAACTAATTTCCTTGATATCATCCTGCGAATTCCTGAGTGCCTTAAAAATATACGTATTATATTTGTTTTCTAGCCACTCCTTAGCAAATCCATTTGGCACACCAATAACAACCTTGCCACCCTCGTTGGAAAGAATTTTTGTATTTTTAAACCAGGTGCTAAAATTTGCCTTTGAAATAGAAAGCTCTATTTCTCCCAGCGCAGCCTGCCAAAGTTCCGCATTATTCATATGACTTAGCCTGTTAATAGTGCAAAAAAATTATATCATGTCTTCCCTTCTTCTACTAATTGTTACTAATAACAACTGTTGATAACATGTGGATAAGTGCATAAGTATCTTTTTTAGCTTTTATAAGCCATAATTTGTATTTTTTTGAAGGAAAAGAAGCTTGCTTACCGCACTTAAACTTAGAATATCCTCTCTTATCCCCTCTTGTCAATCATTTTTAATGAATTTTTAAAAAATTGACCGCTATTGCGCCTTTTTTCAGTTAGATGCGGGTTGACTTTTCTGCACGTGCTGCTACACTTATCTATAGTATTACCTAATGTCCTACCTATTTTAAATAAATAAGTTTTTTTATTTAAACGGCGATCGAAGGAAAATGCCTATTTCATATTAATAATTTAATCAAAAACATATTATGAAACGTACATATCAACCAAAAAAAGGACGTCGAAAAAGCCGTCATGGATTCCTTGAGCGCATGAGCACAAAAAATGGTATCGCTGTTATCAAAAGACGCAGACAAAATGGTCGCAAAAAACTTTCAGTTTAAAAACATCACGAGAAAAATGCCAGCATGCTTTCAAAAAAATACAGACTAACAAGACGCGAGGACTTTTCAAAAGTATTTTCCAAGGGTGCATATGCCAGGCAAGATGAACTTTCCATTAAGTATGCGAAAAATTCATTACCATTAACCAGAATTGGATTTCCGATTGGGAAAAATTATTCAAAGAAGGCGGTGGTCAGAAACAGAACACGAAGAGTACTGCAAGCTGCTTTTGATGAAATTACCAGCAAAATAACACCAGGTTTTGATATCGTCGTCATAATAAGCCCAGGCTATCAAAAAATAGAACTTAAAAAAATCTCCGGTCAGTTACAGAAAATTTTGTATAAAGCTAATTTATTCATGTAACATTTCCTTGATAATTAAGGAAATAATAAAAAAACAAAATGCTAGCTCTCTTTCACACAATCATATATCAACCATTATATAACATACTTATTCTTCTTTATAACATTGTTCCCGGGAAGGATTTCGGTATTTCAATTATCCTAATCACCATCCTCCTTCGAACAATTTTAATCCCGCTTTACAAAAAGCAAATCGAATCGCAGAAAAAACTTCAAGCATTGCAACCCAAAATAAAAGAGTTGCAAGAAAAAACAAAAGGAGACAAGGAAAAACAAACCAAGCAATTAATGGAACTTTACAAGGAACACAAGACGAATCCATTTTCTGGTTGCTTGCCACTGATTGTGCAATTAATATTTTTAATTGCTATTTATCGCGTTCTGATAAACATTTCCGACTCTGGTTTAATTGCTGATCAGGCACAGCTATATTCCTTTGTTTCCGATCCTGGAAAAATAAATCAATTTTTTCTTTTTATTGTTGATTTAACAAAGCCAAGCATTGTCATAGCTGCTCTTGCCGCTATTGCTCAATATTTTCAAACAAAAATGCTTATGGCTAGTCAGCCAGCACCAACAAAAGAAACTGAATCAGACAAGCCTGATATGGCACAAATAATGAGCAAACAAATGCTATACCTTGGACCATTTTTAACGTTTTTCATTGGTGTAAAATTTCCAGCAGGATTATCCCTTTACTGGCTGGCTGGAACATTATTCATGTTAGTGCAACAAATTTCAATTGAAAAAAAATCAGGGGTCGCAAAGCAATAAAAAAATAATCATTTTCAATAAGAACTTTCTGGGCAAATTGCCTTTAAATTTCTATCATAGAATATGGATAAGAAAACAACAGACATCATAAAGCAAACGATAGAAGAACTGATAACCAAAATGGGCTTCGATGGTCAAGTTACCATTTCTGCTTCAGTAGATGGTGACGATAGCATTAATTGTGATATTACAACAAGCACTGATTCTAATTTTTTGATTGGACAACGCGGAATCAATCTGCAAGCACTGCAACATCTTTCAAGATTAATTGTCAGAAAACATGTACCAGAAAAAATTCGCTTCACTTTGGACATAAACAACTACAGACAACAAAAAAATCAATCAATAGTTGAGCAAGCGCATAGTGCTGCAGATGAAGCAATCACTCAAAATTGCAGTATTTTCATGCAACCAATGTCAACATATGAGCGGAGAATAGTGCACTTAGAGCTTTCTGGCAATGAAAAAGTAACAACTGACAGTGTTGGAGAGGGAGAATCAAGAAAAATAGTTATTAAGCCCATAGGACTTGTTGAATAGTTTTGGCTTAGCTTTTTAATAAGACAACTAAATGGCCATCGCAAGAAAAATTGCTTATAATGTGGTTTTTAATGCAATCACAAAAATACTCTCAACAATTCTAGCATTAGTTGGGATAGGTTTTATTACGCGATATTTAGGGAAAGAAGGTTTTGGTGATTATTCAACTGTATTGGCTTTCTTTGCTTTTTTCGGATCAGTTGCTGATCTTGGATTATATGCGATCACGGCGCGTGACATCTCAAGACAAGGAGCTGATGAGGGGAAAATTCTTGGAAATGCTTTTTCACTAAGACTACTTTCCTCTCTTTTTGTTTTTATTCTAACGCCTGCATTGGTTTTTTTCTTACCATATTCTCAAAATGTTAAAACTGGCATTCTCATTGCTGCAGCTTCATTTGTTTTCTCCTCAACCTACATGGTCCTAAATGGCGTTTTTCAAAAAAATCTTGCCATGGACAAGGTTGCAACAGCAGAAGTTCTTGGAAAAATAATTCAGATTGGTATAATTGTTTTTGCAGTCAAAAACGATCTTGGATTCATAACCATCATCCTTTCAATCTTAGCTGCAATGATTTTCAATTTCAGTGTTGTCTTTGTTTTAGTGCAAAAATACATACCAGTGAAATTGCAATTTGATTTTGTCTATTGGAAAAAATTCCTCAAAGAGTCTTCCCCACTTGGTTTCTCTGCTATTGTTATTTTTATTTATTTCAAAATCGACACAATCATTCTTTCAATACTCAAGACAAACACTGAGGTTGGAATTTATAATGCAGCCTACAAGGTAATTGAAAATGTTTCTTTTTTTCCAGCCATGATCACTGGCCTCATGTTTCCCATGTTTTCAAGGCATATTTTTTCAGACAAAAAACACTTCTCCCATCTTGCTAATGAAACATTGAAAGTTTTTATGTTAATAATAATTCCAATTATAATTGGAACATTATTTCTTGCAGAAGGAATTATACATCTTATTGGTGGAGCAGCTTTTATCGAGGCTGCCAACACTTTGCGCATACTAATCTTCGCACTTGCTTTTATTTTCTTTGGAGGATTTTTCAACAACATCTTGATTGCAGCTAATCAACAAAAGAAGATGCTCTGGATGCTTATAGTGTGTGCAATCTTTAATGTCACCGCTAATATAATTTTTATTCCAGCCTTTTCATATACTGCAGCGGCAATAATCTCAACCGCAACTGAATTTATGGTTGCAACAATAGGACTACTTTTAACACTTAAATACACCGGGTATAGACCACGATTAAAGCATGTCTTTCGTATTCTTGCGGCAGGATTGATCATGACAGCCTTTCTCTTTATTTTTGCCAAGACTAGCTTTATCATACTTGCAATTGGAAGTTCTTTGATTTATATAATATCACTTTGGCTAACAAGGGCTATTACAATCAAAGATTTACGCAGCATCATCACAAACAAATAGCATTTATAAAAAATAAATATTTTTCAATATGGCAAATAATAATTTTCCAAAGGTTTTTATCATAGTATTAAACTTTAATGGATCATCTGTCTTAAGCAACTGTCTAAAGTCAATAATGCAATCGGATTATCCAAACTTTGAAGTGGTGCTTGTTGATAACAACTCCACAGATAGTTCGTTTGAACAAGCAAAAAATGATTTTTCTCGCTTTCATTTTATAAAAAATTCTGAAAATATTGGTTTTTCAAGGGGAAATAATATTGGTATTCGTTTTGCACTTGAAAAATTTGCCGATCTTGTTTTTATATTAAACAATGACACCATCATCGACAAAAATACCATCTCAACTTTAGCCAAAACAAGTAAGCAATACAAGAAGTCTGGAATAATAACCCCACTAATATTAGAGGGAGACAATAAAAAAGTTTGGTTTGCTGGTGGAAAAATCAATTGGTGCACCATGAAAACATCCCATGTGACAAAAGTATCTTCAAAAAAACCATACAAATCAGAGTATCTAAGTGGTTGTGCGATGCTAATCAAAAAAGATGTATTCAAAAAGATAGGTTTATTTGATGAAAGGTTTTTCCTGTATTATGAGGACACTGATTTTTCCATGCGCGCAAAAAAGGCAGGATTTGATCTCTTAATAGACCCAAGTGCGACAATACAGCACCTTGAACAAAGCGAATTAAATGCCGAAAAAATATATTATTTAGTAATTTCAGGACTTCTTTTTTTCAAAACACATGCTTCTTTTTTACAAAAAATATGGCTCTACTTTTACATACTGCTGAGAAAAATTAAAAATACCATTGATGTTCTTGCATTCCACAAGCCTATTGCAACTGAAGTTAGAAGAGCATATGGGGATTACAAAAAATTGTTAAACTAAAAAAATGGATATTTCTGTTATTATTTTGAACTATAAAAGCCAGCGATATCTTCCTGCTTGTTTGAAGTCATTAGAAAAATTTCTACAAGAAATTTCTCATGAAATAATAATCATAAACAATGATCAAAGCCAAATAACAAGCATTGCAACCAACAATAAAATAAAAATAGTACAAAACGATATTAATTTTGGTTTTGCAAAAGCCTGCAATATAGGGGCAAAAATTGCAAATGGCAACACACTTCTATTTCTAAATCCTGACACCAAAATATTACAAGGGAAAGCAAAATCAATCATCGATACTTTAAACAATACACAAATTGGAGCAGCGTCTCCCACTATTTTATCTACTGATGGTAAGATTCAGAAATGGAGTAATGGCTTTGTCATAAACCTATGGACAATTGCGCGCAATAATCTTGGACTTTCAAAAGACAAGAAACTATGGAGCAATTCCTCAAAAAGTAATCCTGATTGGATTAGTGGGGTTGCAATGTTTATTAAAAAAAATACCTTTGACAAGCTTTGCGGCTTTGATGAAAATTTTTTTATGTATTTTGAAGATGTTGATTTATGCAAAAGAATCAAAGATATGAACTTGTTCATTGTTATGATCCCAAACGTTAAGGTGCTACATCTTGGGGGTAAAAGTTCAACGAACAAGAGCCTACAAAAAAAGATTTATTATGAATCTCAGGATTATTATTTCAAAAAACACTTTTCCCGTCTTTCCCTGCTTGCACTTAAAACATTAAGAATTATGGCAAGAAAATTTACAAAAAAACCAACACGGGAGAATATTGCATATTATTGTCTTATTTTTATTTGCGCATTTCTGCCTTTTCAGTTTGCACTCAACCCAGTGGAAGGATCTGATTTAGCAATAATAAGAATACTTATTCCACTTGTTTTTATTGGATGGTCATTTGTTCAAGTTAAAAACAAAAAACCACTTTGGAAAAATGACCGCACAACACACTTGTTGATGGCTTTTTTATTCATTTCTGTTGTGTCTTTGATTTTTTCACAAAACATTTCTTGGTCAATCAGGAAATTATTATTTTTCTTTTCAATAATTCCAATTTATTTTATTGGAGCTTCCATGTTAAACACAGAAAAAAGAAAAAAAACAGCAATAAAGATGCTTCTACTTGGATCATTTTTTCTTTCACTTATTTCCATGATTCAATTTTTAGCCCAATTTGTTTTTGGCATAGATATTGTGTATGCCTTTATAGGTAAAAATATTGCACCATTTTTTCTGGGAAATTCTTTTTCCAAAGCCGTATTGGCCTACCCTAGCTGGCTTGTTAATGTTGGAGGGACAACTTACTTTCGAGTTATTGGAACATTTCCAGACCCTCACATGTTGTCATATTATTTTGGAATGCTACTTCCCTTTGCAATTGCAATGTGGCAACTTTCCAAAAGACATTCCTGGTTTTATTTACTAATAACTACTCTCCTACTGATAGCCGACATCTATACCTTTGCGCGCAGTGGGTATGTCGCACTTATTGCTGGCATATTAATAACGCTACCACTTGTTTCAAAAGCTGGAATAAAAAAAATAATCATGTCCGTACTATTTCTTTTTTGCATACTAATGCTAACACCAAGTAGTCCAGCCACTGGAAGACTTACCTCATCTTTTGATATTAAAGAAGGTTCAAATCAAGGAAGAATTTCTAATTGGAAGCAGGCACTTATAATTGTTAAAGAAAATCCACTGGGTGTTGGCATTGGAATGTATCCTCTTGCGATTGATCCAGATGCTGATTATCGCAAGCCTATTTATGCGCATAATTTGTATCTAGACATTGCAGCGGAATTAGGAATTCCGGCATTGCTTGTTTTTGTATCAATATTACTACTGGTTTTTATTTCTTTTTGGAAAATGGCAAAAATAAATGCCTTTTTTATTGCAGGCGTTTCAAGTATAACAATTTTTGCCACCCAATCATTAGTCGAAACACCTATCTACTCCGTTCATATACTCACACTACTGATGCTGCTTATTGTTATTAGTTTGCCAATAAAAAACAATGAAGAAAATATTATCCACTAATAATCTATCATTATTAACTATTTTCTGTGCTCCACTTTATCTTATAAAGTTAAGCCTTTTTGGTGTGCCATTTAATATTCTAGAATTACTAATCATAATAACAACCTTAACTATTTCTTGGAAAGAAAAAGGTACCATATTAACAAAGTTACAAAAATTACCAAAAATGTTATTTCTAGGCATGTTACTTATTCTTTTTGGTTTATTTTTTTCAACACTCTTTAATAACAATAATTATATTGCAAGCTTGGGAATAATTAAGGGTTGGTTTATTTTTCCAATATTTTTTTCCCTTGCTCTTTACCTGCAAACTAATTCCTCACTTACAGTAGATAGGGCCTTAAAGAGTCTTTACTTTTCTATCATAACAGTTTCAGTCATAGCTATTTTATATAAAATTTTAGCAATAACAACCTATGACAATCGCTTAACGGCTTTTTATTTGTCACCAAATTATCTTGCCATGTATCTTTCTCCTGGAGTTTTTCTTGCTTTATACTTCTTACGACAATGCTTTTTAAATAAAAAATATAATTATTTATTTTTTATTAATATCATTTTTTTAGCTCTTATCGTCGTGGTTCTATATTGGACGTATTCTTATGGAGCATGGATAGCTATCAATGTATCACTAATAGTGATGGTGCCCATTTTAATTTCTAGTAAAAAAATATTGTTGTCTTACCTGTTATTATTTACCTTAATATTGCTTTTAATGTTTTCACAAAAAAATAATGAGAAATTTACCAACCTCTTTCAACACTATTCCTCTTCATCACTCGCTTCAAGACAAACTATTTCAAGAGTCAGTATTGATTTAATTTTAGAAAATCCCATAACGGGAATAGGACCAGGAAATTTTCAAGAAAGATATTTAGAAATGCAAAAAAAATACCCACCCTATTTAGAGTGGGCAGTTCCTCAGCCTCATAATATTTTTTTAGCCTTCTGGCTTCAAGCTAGTTTATTTGGCATCATTGGCTTTTTAATAGTGCTGTGCGTGGTATTTAGTGAGTGTTTATTGTTGTTTAAAAACAAAAAAAACACAGCCCTTGCTGCGACTTTTTTAGCGTTTTTTATTTATATATTAATTCATGGACTTATTGACACGCCTTATTGGAAAAATGATTTGGCATTTGTTTTTTGGATTTTTGTCTTTTCAGTATTATCACTAAAAACTTTAGAAAAAAAATACTAATTTAATTGCATTTACTTGACATTTTTGGCTTTTCAAAATGCCATGGCTCAATAGACAAAACACAAAAACCCTCAGCTCTCATTCCAGCAATGAGTTTCTTTTGATATGGATTATCAAAACAAGCAGTTACATTTCTCAAGCACTGATCTCTCGTAATTGCCTGCCCCCCCCATTTGAATTTTTGGCCCATATATCTGCAGCCCGACCAGTAGTATGAGGACAACTTGCTGTTCCATTTTTCAACAAGCATGTTGAAGGAGAGCACTTTTTAGTAGGATGAAATCCTCCACAATTATCAATAATCTGTTTTTTTGTTCACCCTCGGATCTCAAGCCAGATGTTACAATGGCATCCGTACCAGCTAGCTTTATTTTATCCAAAGCAGTCGCAAAATCAGCATCAACTTGCTTACCATCACGACTAACCATACTGCCAGACATTGTTCCTGATACTTGTGGATCTTCCACATCTGAAAGATCAACCGTCGTAAAATCAATATTTATTCCTGTTAGGTCTGGATTGATAACATACATGAACAAATACGCTCCCAGGGCTGCTACAATGCCAAACAAGGCATCTGAGATAATCTTTCTTGCGCTTCCTGCAGTAGAAGTGTTTCCAGCACTAGCCATA